>Ga0155807_128_pt3 | contig 42874 bp, 49 predicted proteins | sample RifCSPlowO2_01_FD_107461 | JGI IMG/M metagenome (GOLD analysis project Ga0155807, IMG submission 107461) | Candidatus Roizmanbacteria bacterium RIFCSPLOWO2_01_FULL_37_13 | reverse complement strand
GTCAACGGATTTGATAGACAAGTAAGACACTTGGGATTATCCCTTGCAACTAATATCATCCCAAGAAGTCCTATTCCCTCTTTACGAAATCTTTTGAAGGGAAAAACAGTTGAAGGAAATCCCACAAGCGAGGAAGAAGTAATTCAAGCAGGCAGAGAAGCCGAACCCCACTTTATCCCAGCAATAATAAAGTTTATCTCACTACTTTCCAAATAATTTTACTCCCTCACCCACAAAGCAGCGGATTTTATTTTGGAGATTAGTTTGAAAAAAACAATTGAAGTAATTAATGATTTTGTAAACTTAACTTAAAAATAAATCAAAAAGTATGTGCGTTATATTCTCCATGCTGACAAAAGTCTATTAGATTTCTAATTCTTCTCACCGATTCACGTGCAAGTAGTTCACTTTCTGGAATTTTTTTCCAATCTAAAACTTCACCCGAAAACAACAGATGCATTGATCTTTGTGTTATCTGGGATCGCATTCTTTCTTCACCATCTTCCACGATCAAACCCCATGGTCCTTGCTCAACATATAAATATGGAATTCCATTAAATCTTCCTGATAGGTTTGTTATAAAGGCGAAGTCTGGCGCAGGTATTATATCATAGGGATAAATCTCATCAGATCCTAAGCCACCATTTAACATATATTGCATCCACGCAATTACATCAACTTTCTCTAAACCTCCATAAGCATGAAAGTGAGCATGATATACAGACTGCACGTTATTTCCCGGTTGAAGACCTCCGTGCTCAAATACCACTAAAGGTCCAAATTTTTGTTCCAAATCATAAGTTAACCTACCAACTTCGTCAGAATGTCCCACTAATCCAGCGTGATTATAAACATGTCTTTTCGGATGAACTAAGACGTGTCGTCCATCAGAATTTCCTGGCAAAATATCAGGTTTTACTAAAAAGTTATCTGTTTCTGCAACAACAAACCTTGATAAATTATCTTGCCCATATCTTTCATAATGAGGAAATGCTTGATTATTATAATTACAAAAAGCACAATTTAGATCCGCAGAATTTAAATTTTTTTCCGCCATGTAAAGTAAATTTTCTTAACGGATAACAACCACTTTTTAGAAAATCTAGCTCTTTTTACTCCTACTATTGGTCTGTTTAAAATCCGGGCGTATAAAGTGTGAAGTAGCCCCGGATATATTTTTTTTTAGGATTATAATAATTCTTCTTATTGAAATACTCAAAATAAAGGTAAGGAATGCTAGGATTTTTTGTGACTACTCCATACTGTTTTAAATCTTTCTCAATTGACTTGTTGGTTGGAAGTAAATGTAGATGCGCATGCATTACTGTTTGTCCAGCAATTCCGTGTTCAAAAATTACCGGTTGACTGTATTTATCTTTTAGGAAATTTATAGCACCTTTTTTAAATAAATTAAACTCTCTTAATAATTTTTTATCTAGGTTAGAATAGCAATCTACGTGCTGTTTTGGTATTAGCAACAAATGACCCTCTAAGAGTGGATATCCATCGTATAATAGATAAAAATTATCTGTTTGGTCTAGTACTTGATGGTCTAACTTCTTTTCTATTTGACAAAAAATGTCCATATATTTTCTCAATTATTTAAAAACCTTTTTAGCTTTCAAAAAACCCGCGGAATGCGGGTTAGGTTTTAAAAAAATAAGAAACTTTCGTTTCTCCATGAAAAAGTATATAGACTCTGTCGAAAAAAATCAATAGATCAAAGTAGATCAATTTTTCGTTAGTGTTGTATAGCAGCTAAGAAGATCAATCCCATTCCGCTTACTGCGTAATGATATGTGTCTATTCCAATTGCAGAGCCGTCTCTGTTTTCGCTTAAATCAACTGGCTCTTCAACAATTACTCTGGTTCGGGCTCTGGTTGTGGCAACTATTTTTTGTCCTTGCCACTGGTTAACTCTTCTTCGTTCGTGATCTAAACCACATATCACTGTGGAATCTGTTCCATCAGCTAAGGCTAATAAAGCTAGTGATTGTGGTAGTGTAAATCTAGCGCTTCTCGGAACAAGCAGTAATTCGCCACATTCTAACGGATCAACGGGCCTTATTTGAGCATTGTAGTTTTTTGTAGCTATGGATATTGTATTGAGTACGACATTCAAAAAATCTAAGGAGAAAGTTTTTCTTCCTGTTTCTACTAAAGTATCTTTATATAGCGGATCTAAACCTGCTTCAGTTGGATTGATGGGCATAGTTATTTACTTCTTAATTCTTAATTTTTAATTGGGTAAAAGGTTTTTTCAGCCAGCGTGGAGTCTTGTTTATTTTGGAAGTAAGAGTCTGCCGAGCCTGTAAAGTATCTTTAATAAATCCCATAATAAATTATAGCAAGATTTTTCTTAAAATCAAGCGGCTAAAGTTTATCAAAATAATGTAAAAATTTGTTTGACTTTTGCTGACTTATGCTGCATAATAAGTGTATGAAAAAAACAAATCCACAAAGCCTTCAGATCAAGCTAGCTCTTGATGAAGGTTTAAAAAAGACCTGGCTTCAATTAAAACAAGAGTACCAAGCTCTGGATAAAGCCAGCATTGTTAGGCTCGCACTAAATAATCTAGCGAAAAGATCAACAACAAAGGAATACAAAAAATACCTAGATAATTCTTTAGATGAAATATTAAGAGAAATTGAATCTAGAGAAGACGGGATGACAGAACGAGAATTTTTTGAATGGTGGAACAAAAACAAGCCTTTCACTAAATAACCCTCATGAAAATTATTTTAGATACTTCAGTTATTATTGCCTTTTTACTTTCTAAAGGCTCCACTAATCTAGCTGAAATTATAAAATTAGCAAAAACTAAGAAGATTGCTCTACTGGTTTGCAAAGAAATATTTTTAGAATTGCAAAATACTCTTCACCTAAAGAAAATAAAAAAAACTTCAAGCTATAAATCAGTTATTATTGCTAGATTTATCGCCTGGTATAAATACAATGCCGTATTTGTTAGTTTAACAAAGCTTGAACAAATAAAACTTGCAAGAGATTGGAATGATAATATCTTTATCCAACTATCAATCCAAACTGATGCTGACTACTTAATTTCTGTTGACAAGGATTTATTAATCTTAAAAAAAGCAGGTAAAACCATAATTGTAACTCCTGAACAATTTTTTAAAGATATTCGAAAATGAACTACGCCGCAGCAGAGCTGCGAGGTATCCGATTGTCATCCCTGCGCAGGCAGGGATCCAGTCTTTTGATATTCAATAATGTCTGGATTCCCGCCTTCGCGGGAATGACAGCAGTTACCCCGAAGTGAAACTTCGAGGAATTCTTTTGATTAAATTATTCCCACTCCATCGTTGCCGGCGGCTTGGTAGTAATGTCGTAGACCACACGTGAAACTTCCGGCACTTCGTTGACAATCCGCGTTGATATGTGCTGTAAAACATGGAAAGGGATCTTCGCCCAATCGGCGGTCATTCGATCTTTTGTCGTATACGCTCTTATTGCCACGATCTCACCGTAAAACCTGCCGTCTCCTTTTATTGCAGTACTTTTAGTGCTTGTGAGGATGGCAAAATATTGAAAAATCTTATTTTTTAAACCCGCTCTTTCTATTTCATCCATCACAATTCCGTCTGCCTGTTTTAACTTATTTAATCTCTTATCCGTAATTTTCCCCAATATTCGGACTGCAAATCCGGGACCAGGGAAAGGTTGTTGATAGATTACCTCTTCCGGAACTCCTAACTTTTTCCCAATATATCTGACCTGATCTGTGTAAAAATAGCGGATCGGCTCAAGCAACTTCAGCTTCATTTTTTTAGGCAGCCCGCCTACATTATGATGCGATTTAATGAGCGCCGCATGTTTGGTGCTTTTACTGTGAATGAAATCGGCGTAAGTCGTGCCCTGTCCAAGAAATTCAACATTTTTTTGCCTTTTGGCTACTTTTTCGAACAGTCGGACATAAAGCATCCCTATTGCCTTTCTCTTTTTTTCCGGATCTATAATGTTTTTTAATTTTTTTAGGAAAACATTTTTTACTTTTAACACTTTTGGTTTCATACCAAAAAGTTTGGGAAAAACCTGGGTTACGTTTTTCAAAGCGTCATCTCTCATCAGTCCGGAATCAACATAAACCGGAATTAGATTGCGATTGATTGACCTGGCGATCAAGGCGGCAGCAACAAACGAATCAGTGCCGCCGGATAATGCCATGACTACCTTTTTGTCGCCAACTTTTTCTTTGATGTCATTAACTAAATCTTTGATATTGATCTCTCGACTTTCAGGATTTTCCTGGCAGATATTAAGGAAGTTTTTAAGAATTTCCGTTCCGTAGTCGGTGTGCTGGACTTCGGGATGGAATTGGACTCCGTAGATATTTCTTTTTTCGTCGCCGACAGATGCCGCTTTTATATTTTCACTCGTCGCTAGATAACGAAAACCCGGTGGTATTTTTATTACTTCATCACCATGACTCATCCACACTTTAAATTTATCCGGGATATTAACAAATAAGGCAGGCTTAGCCTCGCCGTAGTAAGACGAAGTTCGACTTCGTTCTTTCAACTTCGTCGAAACGAAGGCGGGGCCGTACTCTTTGATTTTTGCGGCTATAACTTCTCCTCCCAGCAAATGTACGAGTAATTGCTGCCCGTAACAAATACCAAGTACGGGGATTTTCAACCCGAATATTTTTTTATCAACGGTTGGAGAATTTTTCCCGTAAACCGATGCCGGTCCGCCTGATAGAATGATTCCTTTTGGCCGAAGTTTATTTATTTGGTTTATCGCGTCCTCGGGGTCGATAATTGTGCTTTTTACTCCCATCTCGCCCATTCTACGGAATATGAGATGAGTCGTTTGTGAACCGAAGTCGATGATTATGATCATTGTGTTAACCCATTTTTTCTTAAAGACAACCAATGGGGAATCCCTTTAATCTGTATTCTACCTGGTTGCATATTTTCGATATCCAAAACTGGATGAACACGAAAAACACCCGCACTTAACACCTGATTACGACCTCCATACTTTGATTTTTCAATAGCGTAACCAAATCCTACTAAACTGGACCCTGCTTGTTGTGTGATTGCTATTAAGTTTTGACTTTTTCTACCAGTATCTAAAAAGTCATCAATAGCAACACCTCGTTGATCAGCTGGTATACAGTTTCCTGATGCTGTCATCGGTTCTGCTTTACCGGTAGTATAAGAATATGAAGCTGTAGTCAAAATCGGTGCATCATTAAAAGTAATAGGTGCAGTTCTTTGGGTATAGATTAACGGAATATTTCCAAGATGGATAGCTACGGCAAATGCTGGACTTATGCCTGAACTTGGCGCAGTCAAAACAAATTCTGGTTGTAGATCACGTACTGCATTAGCTATCTCTTCACCAATTATCATCATTAGTGAAATGTCGACTCGGTGGTTTAAGAACTGCTTTACGTCTAAAACCATCACTTCACCAGATTCTGTCTTTATAGCGAATACTCTTCCGTAACGAATTATATTTTCAGTTAATAAACGCGCTGCTGGAGTTAATGCTTCATTTCCTATAACAAAATCCAATGAATCTTCCAAACTAAGTATTGTGCCTGGTTGAATAACTTTTGTTTCGTCTCCTCTCATATTTTTGATTTATAAATAAAGTACATAAAAAAATCGGCCGCAGAGGCCGATTAGATTTTATAGAAAAAATAATTCGCAAGGATTTTAATCCTTACCATGTTTTATTTTATATATTTAACAAATCGTGTCAATATGTTAAAGTGGATCAAAAGCTCACTTATATCTCCTTTTTAACTGAATCGGATTAAAACTAAACGGTATGATCACATCTGCAAATTTTTTCATTGGCTCAATATGTTTATAATAATTTCTTTCGGCATGAACAAAATTAGACATTATCTCAAGTTTTGTCCTTCCCTTTCTCTTAACATCTCTGATCATCCGCCGAGCAACTCTGATCTCGGTTGGGGTATCCAAAAAAATTTTAATGTCAGCCAATTCCCTAAGCGGTGAATAAAAGGTAAAAATACCTTCAACAATAATAAATTGGACCTTTTTAGTTAATTTAACTTCTCTTTTTCCTACCCTTTCGGATAATATCATATCGTATCTTGGAACCATCGCCTTTTTCTTTTTGAGCAATTTTTTAATTGTCTCGGCACATTCCTCGATATCTACTGCATTCGGATGGTCAAAATTATAACCCCATTCTTTATCCTTCGGCACCTGGTCCTTGGGTTTATAAAAGCTATCAAGCTCGATCACAACAGCATGCTTGAACCACCTGGTAAACTCAGACTTCCCAGATCCCGAACCACCTGTTATAAGTATAACTGCCGGTTCTTTTTGACTAGATTCTCTTTTTAACTTCGTCATAAGCTTCTTTAAGTAAAATATAACTCCTTTGCTGTCTACGCGGCTGCCCCCTAAGTTTAGCAAGTCTTAAAAAATTTGTGCGCCTATAAACTTCTGAAAAAAGCACAAAAAGAGCATTGCTCTCTTTTATTGCTTCAAGATCCTTATTATTTATTCCATTCTGTCGAGTTAATTCCAAAAAAACTACTTGATAAGCGATCAACAGTTCTTCCGCCTCATTAAAGTATCCCGCTGTTCTCAAATCTTCTATCAGAAAAAAAATATCCATAAACGGGTCATTTATTTTCCACTCATCTTTTGGAGCAGGATCATCTACTATCAACCCCCTCTTCTCTGACAATGCCAGGTTAATAAGTTCAAAGTCTCCATGAGTATCTAACGGGTAACCTGTTATTTTGTGTCTTTTATTTATGATACCAGCGTAAACAACAATGAATTCTTGAATAATTCTATCCATTTTAATTATCTCTCCTCTTTTTTCCGGATATGCTCGAATCAAAAGACGTGCCTCTTCATTCATTAATTCACTGAGAAATCTAGCGTAATTTCTAATCGGAGCAGTCCCAACCAAATCCCTATTAAAATGAAAGTCGGCAACGCGAACACCAATTCTAGTCCAAATACCTATAGGCAAATCTCCATCCTCAATTCGTATGTTTAAAAAATCACCTGGCCTGATTAAAGGTTTTATGAGAGCTGTATCTTCTCCTTCCTGATTAGAAAATTGAACCGCTCGTATATCGACCGGATAATTATCTGAAAGAGCTGTTGCAAAAATCCTCTCTGTTCTTAGTATTCCAGACCTTACCGGCTCTTTCTCTAAATGAAGATCTATAGACGCAATATAATCGTGAGAATATATTTTTGCTAAATGTCCTGGCATTCCCCTAATCGAAAAAAAAGTTGCTTGATAAGAAGGAAATGGAAGTTTGTCCTCAAGAGTCAAAACGCCAATTGGGCGCACTTCTTCTAGAAGTAGTTTTTCAACCATATTTAAAAGATTTTGACTATTTTAGCATATAATAAGAAAACTAGAATTATTCAATTTCTTTAAAATGAATACAACAAATATCTATTTAGTTCGACACGGTGAATATAAATCCATGGGTATCATGGCCGGCAGGCTGCCGGGATTTGAACTTTCGGGCAATGGTATCAACCAAATAAAAAAAACAGCGGATTTTCTAAAAAATAAAGGAATTACGCATATTTACTCAAGCCCTTTGCTTCGAACCAGACAAACCGCTAACATCATAAAACAAGACCTCGATCTAAGTTTTCTTTCATTTTCCAAATACATAATCGAAATTAAATCTTCGCTTGACGGCTATTTAAGATCGACCCTTCTAAAAACCAATTTCGATTTTTATTCTGATCACTATCGAAAAAATGGGGATGAGACAATGGACCAAATCAGCAACAGAATGTTTACATTTATAAATAAAGTCAAAAACAAACACAGAGGTAAAAATGTAATTGCCGTTTCTCACGGCGATCCGATAATGATTGTTCGAGCAGTCATTTTAAAACTTCCCCTCGTACTCAACTCAATTCGAGATCCTGAAAACCCTTTCATGAAGTGCGGTGAGATGTTTAAAGTCACAATTGACTCGTCTGACAAATTCACCATCCAAAAATCATTTACTCTCGACTAAGTTTATTTCTGATATTTGTTCTGCAAGCTATTTCCTAACTTATTTCTCTTAGAGCCTTATCAATACCCAAAATTCCGAATCTTTTTGGAATTAGATGTATATGAAGATGGTTAACTGATTGATCATTTTTATTATTTATAAATATTAGGGGCGTTTGTTTATATTTTTTTTTAAGATGACTGGATGCTTTTTTTATCGTAAGCAAAAGATCATTAAATAGTAGCGAACTTAGAGCATTAATTTCACGTATGTGCTTATAAGGAATAATGAGAATATGACCTCTTGAGATTGGTTTGATATCTTTTATACAATAGAAATTTTTTGAAGTAAAAATTACTTCGTTAGTTTTGATCAATTCTTGAAAATTACAAAAAGGGCATTTCATATCCTACATCTGGAAACTAGACTCATTATTCTTTGAGCTGAAAATCGGGCCATTTGGCTATTTTGTGGAATCGTCTTCCAGTCAACTTCTGGACCGTAAAATCTACTCAAATTCCTTTGAGTAATTTGTGAAGGATATATATCTCCATTATCTTCGACCCATAATCCTCTTCTCCCTAATTGAAAATATAAATAGGGGTGGCCAGTATAAAATTGAGCGACTTCGGTTGCAGGATTCTCGTCACTATCAACATTACCAGTCATCTCCAAAATACCTTCATTTACCCGCAAAGCATCTTCCATATATCGAATAAGATCGAATCCGTCTGCGCTCACTAAGTGTGCATGTAAGTGATAGACAGATTGAACTTTAGATTCCTCATAGCCTAATTCCGGCAATCCTCCACCGTGTTCGGCATAAAGAAATTTAGTACCAAATTCCTGCTCTAATCTACGCATAATCCACCCTACATCATGAACAAGTTGCAAAGATCCGTTGGCAGCTTCACCGTATGCCAGTTTGTGATCTTTTGGAATCATTAAAAAATGTAATCCTCCTGGGTGAACAGGTACTAAGTCGGGTTTAACTAATAAAGTCTCCGTTTCGATAACAGGCATTAGATCTAAACGGGAAGGCAATCCGTAGTCTGGAAAATGTCGCGTGTACTCTTCTGGAAGATTTTCAGGATGACAGAATAAACAACCTCCTATTTCACTTTTACCTCTATTAGACATCTAATTGGTTCATAAATTTTATATAAAAAAACCGCCCGAATGTTTGGGCGGTTGATTGATTAATAATTTCTATTAATCTTAAATAAAAAAATAAATTTTATCTTGGTATTCATAATTTTTTTTAAAAAAATACTCCAACTTCTGGAGCATTTTAAAAAGTCTAACAAAATAACTTACAAAGTCAACAATATTTACCATATCATAATATATCTAGTAATGGCGTGTTATAATTTGAAAAGTTTATGAAAAAAATTCTCATCGCTACTCAAAACAAGGCAAAGCTTAAAGAATTAAAATTTGGCCTACAAAATTTAGAAAAAAGCGGAGTTAAAATTGTATCTTTAGCTGATTTAAGAATTGCCTCCGAACCGCATGAAACTGGAAAAACCTTCCAGGAAAATGCTGAAATTAAAGCTCGATTTTATGGAGGGTTAACAAAATTGCCAGCAATTGCTGACGACGGTGGTTTGGTTATCCCCTATTTGAATAATGGGCCAGGAGTAAAGTCGCGACGCTGGCTTGGCCGCGAGGCAACAGACGAAGAGTTGATCCAACACACTCTTTTATACCTTAAAGGTGTACAAAAGACCGACAGAACAGCCTATTTGCAAACATGTGTTTGTTTTTATTATATAGATTCCCGCTTTCGCGGGAATGACAAACCTGTGACGATTTGCGAATCTGAAAAAATAGAAGGCCACATCGCCGAAACAGCAAACCCTCGCCGAATCAAGGGGTTCCCCTACCGTGCACTTTTTATCGTTGATAAATTTAATAAATACTATGACGAATTGACTGATGAAGAACACAAAAAAATAAACCACCGGCTAAAAGCTTTAAAAAGATTAGTTAAAAGAATTAAGAAATATTTGATAGAATTGTAAATTAATGTCATTCCCGATCTAATCGGGAATCTATTTAATTTGCTGGATTCCCGCTTTCGCGGGAATGACTCTACATATTATGTTGTCAATAGGATACATTCGTCAAAATAAACAAAAAGTAATTGAAGCCGCAAAAAACAAAAACCGCGAAGTCGATATTGAAAAAATCATAAAACTCGACGATCAACGCTTAGTGCTTATACACCAAACACAAAGTTTGCGCGAAGAGAGAAATAAACTCGCTAAAGAAAAAATTACTGAAGCAATAAAAACCAAAGGTCGCGAGTTAAAAAATAATCTAAAAAAACTCGAGGATCAATTAACGGTAATCAATCAACAATTAAATGAGTTGCTATCTTATGTTCCTAACGTTCCTCTAGATGAAGTTCCCATTGGCAAAGATGCTTCAGGCAATAAGGAAATCAAAAAATGGGGGACTATCCCTAAATTTGATTTCCAACCTAAATCGCATATTGAATTAGGTAAATTATTGGACTTAACTGATCTTGAACGAGGAGCAAAAATTGCCGGTTTTCGGGGCTATTTCTTAAAAAACGAGCTTGCTCTTCTCCATTTTGCTCTTATTTTTTATGTTTTCAATAAATTGGTAAAAAAAGGCTACACGCCGATTATCGCTCCGGCGGTTATCAAGGGTTTTACTCTATTTGGCTCGGGTCAATTTCCTTGGGGCGAGCAGGATGTCTATAAATTAAACGATGACGATGCCTATCTTGCCGGTACTGCTGAACAACCGGTAACTGCTTATTATTCCGGAGAAATCTTGAATGAAAAAGATCTGCCAAAAAAGTTTGTAGCCTTTTCGCCATGCTTTCGCAAAGAAGCCGGCGCTTATGGAAAAGATACTAAAGGTTTGTATCGCTTACATGAGTTTTGGAAAGTTGAGCAGGTTATTATTGGAAAAAATGATGTAGATGAGGCACGAAAACTCCATGAGGAACTACAGAAAAATTCCGAGGAAATACTTCAGGATTTAGAATTACCTTACCGTGTACTTTTAATGTGTACCGGAGAAATGGGAGAACCGCATATCAAAAAGTATGATACAGAGACCTGGATGCCGTCACGCAATGCCTATGGCGAAACGATGTCCAATTCGATAATGGGAGATTTTCAAACCAGAAGACTTAATATCAAGTATCATAAGAATGATGGTAAAACAGAATTTTGTTTTTCGCTAAACAATACCGCTCTCGCCTCACCCAGAATTTTAATTGCAATTCTCGAAAACTACCAGCAAAAAGATGGTTCAGTCCTAGTCCCCAAAGTCCTCCAACCCATGGTCGGCTTCAACCAAATTAAGCCGCGCCTTTAAGTTCAATCTTACTCAATTATTTTTTGTTTCCCTTGTTGGGTTTTTTGATGAAGGCAATATAGAATAATAGAAATGCAATAGCAAGTAGTGCGCCAGCTATTTGGGTTCCCGTAATAGCTTTTAGAAAATCAAAGTTATTCATATATTATTTTTTCTTCGATTTTAACTGCTAAAGCAAAATAAAGTATAGCATTGCCGAGATAAATAATCACATTTATAAACTGATTATTACTTATAAATCCAACAGTTACAGCCGCCAACATAAAGTAAGCAACAGAAACATTTATGAAAAAATTTGATAACAATCTTAGATTGTATACCGAGGTAAACATGATACTTTTATAGTTAACTTATTTTCTAATGTCAATGGATTATATGCTACAAAGAAGTGTATTTAGAAAATCTAAACGCCTACTTTAAAGTCAACTACATCCCCTTCTTTCATAACGTATTCCTTTCCTGCGCTTAAAACTTTTCCTAATTCCTTTGCTTTTATCCAACCATCTGCTTTTACAAAATCATCATAAGTTATTATGTCAGCCTTGATAAAATGCTTTTCAAAATCGGTATGGATGACGGCCGCTGCTTGTGGAGCGAATGTTCCTCTTTCGATTGTCCAGGCTCTTACTTCTTTTTCACCGGCAGTTAAAAATGAAATTAAACCCAAAGTTTCATAAGCTTTTTTAATCAGGCGGTTTAGTCCTGTTTCCTCGAGGTTAAATTGTTTTAAATATTCCTTTTGTTCTTCTTCAAAAAATGTCAAGACATCTGTTTCAAGTTTAGCATTGAGATATAAATACGGCGAACCGTCATTGCGAGGAGCCGGAGGTGCCGAAGCAATCTCTTTTTGAGATCGCTTCGCTTTGCTCGCGATGACACTCAACCATTCATTTATTTTCTTTTCTGTTTCTTCTTTATTCTCCAACTGTTTTTCAGACACATTAAACAAATAAATAACCGGCTTCATCGTCAACAAGTTCAATCGATTAATCGATTGTTCATTTTCTTTTGTTAAATTTAAATTTCTTACAGGAATACCTTGGTTTAATTTTTCCTTGACAATTTTTATTACTTCATACTGCTCTTTTTCTTCCTTACTCGCGTTACTTCTAGGCTCCTGTTGTTTGCTTAAAGTTTCCAGATCAGCAATCATCAGTTCGCTTTCAACCGTTTCGATATCACCTTTCGGATTTACTTTATTGGAAACATGAATAACATCTCCGTCTTCAAAAAGTCTGACTACGTGAACAATGACAGAGACTTCGCGAATATGGGAAAGAAATTTGTTCCCCAATCCCTCACCTTTTGAAGCTCCTTTGACTAATCCGGCTATATCATAAAACTCAATAACTGCAGGGATTATTTTTTGCGTATTAACTATTTTTGCCAAAACAGGCAGCCTTTTATCCGGAACTTCAATAACTCCAACATTCGGATCAATTGTGCAGAAAGGATAATTCGCCACATTAGCGATTTGCTTTTTTAGTAGCGCGTTAAATAACGTACTTTTTCCTACATTTGGAAGTCCAACAATCCCTACTAAAAGTTTCATGTTTGGAATTATAACAAAAAATGCAGATTGAATAATTTAGTCCTTTTTTGGAGTTGGAGACGTTTTCAATAAACTATCCTTACAAGATACAGAATTCTCTGTCCCTTGCAAAAAATATTCCACTCTGCCAAAATAACAAGTTCTCTCGACAACATTTTCAGGTTTTGAATACCAAGTATTGCCATTTCCATAATTATTCAAAAGATAAGTCATCATTTTATTCCAGATCGGTGCAGCTCCTGTTACGCCTGAAGTCAAATATGGATTCATCGGCGCGTTGTCATTATTTCCGACCCATACCGCAACTAAAAACTCCGGATTATAACCGATTGTCAAATTGTCTTTTTTCTCATCGGTTGTCCCTGTCTTTACGGCAACTCTATAGCCCGGTATCTCAAGAAGAGATCCTGATCCAAATGCCAACTGTCTGGAGAAATTATCAGACAAAATGTCGGAAACAATATAGGCTATTCCCTCATTCAAAATTTTATTTCTTGAGTTATTCGCTTCGAGAATAATATTCCCAGAAGTATCTTCAACTTTCATAAAGGGAGTAAGGTTTACTTTGTATCCTTGATTCGCCAATACTCCGTAAGCGGTCGCCATATCCACCAGTTTTACCTCACCGCCTCCCAGCGTTAAAGCCAGTCCAAACCTGGAGGGGTCATTCCAGGTACCGATGCCCATTTTTTGTCCCTGGCGGATAAAGTTGTCGACGCCAACAGTATTCAAAACCTTGACCGCTGGGACATTGAATGAATTTGCCAGCGCCAGCCTCAATGTAACCCTGCCATGAAAACGCCCGTCGTAATTCACCGGCTTGTATGATTGTCCGCCGCCTAATTGAAATGTAACCGCCGAATCATCGATGATCGTCGCTGCAGTATAATTTCTGTCAAGAGCCAGAGAGTACATTATTGGTTTGATTGAACTACCTGGCTGTCTTAAGGCTGTTGTAACGTTAAAAGCGCCAAAAGGTGTAGTATGGTAATCTATCGAACCCACCATAGCCAGGATTTCTCCGCTTTTTGGCCTTGTGATAAGAATTGCTCCGTTCGTTACATTGAGATGCCTGATCTTCTCCAATTCTTCCCTTAAGATTTCCTCGGCTTTATTTTGAATATCTAAATCTACTGTTGAAACAACTTTGAAGCCTCCTTCTTCTACTTGTTTAATTCCGAAAAAATCCTCGAGCTCTGATTTAACATAATATACAAAGTGGGGAGCGGAAATTTTTGTTTCTAAAGGAACTATATTCACCTCCTCCTTTATGGCTTGTGCCATCTCGTCGTCACTTATATATTTAAGCTTCTTCATAAGACGCAATATATCGTTTCTCCTTGAAACTGCCTTGTTTGGATTGACGTAAGGAGAATATAAGGTGGGCGCTTGGGGTAGTCCGGCAAGAAGCGCGGCCTCGGACAGAGTCAAGTCTTTTGCCGGCTTGCCAAAATAGGTCTTTGCCGCCTCCTCTATCCCGTAGGAAGATCCGCCATAAGGCACTTGATTGAGATACATCTCCAAAATCCGGTCTTTGCTGAAAATCCTTTCTGTCCAAAGGGCGAGAATTATTTCTCTAAATTTTCTTTTTATCGTTCGTTCAGATGTTAGCAGAGACGATTTTACCAACTGCTGAGTGATCGTGGATCCTCCCTGTAAGTCGCCCTCTACAGCCGTATCTTTCAATGCTCTTAGTATCCCTCCAATCGGAGAAACACCGTTATGCTTATAAAAATCTTTGTCTTCTACGGCGATCGTCGACTCTTTTACGTAGGAAGGAAGTTCTTCGATTCGTATGGGTGTTCTATTTTGGTCCCGGTATACTTCGTAGAGAAGCTTTCCATTCCTATCATAGATATGCGTCGAAAGAGGGAAGTTAACTTTCCCGATATTTTGAGGCGAAGGTAAACTTTTGACAAACACGTAAGACTGATAAAAGAACAATATGATCAACGTCAGAAGCGAACCGAAAAAAAGATAACGCAACTTTATAGATAAATAGTCAAAAAACCTTGAACGGACCTTTACTTTTGCAATTTTAACCTTGGGCAATTTCCGCGGTTTAAACTTTGGCAACCTTATTTTTCTTACCAGCCTTACAATTAAACGTATGAAATTGAGAACTAGATTTGCAAAAAATGTTACTATTTTTCTTGTCGTTTCACCAATCAAAACCAGGAGATTAACAAAAAAATACAACAATTTGAAGAAAGTATCTAATAGTGAGGATAGCAAAAGCCCAGACAAGTTTATTTTGCCTTTTTTCATGGCCCTCATTTTAACATATATTATAGGGTTAGGCAATAATTATCTTATATCTTACATAGGATTAGTTTTTCATAGGCAGTTTTGTCAATTTTGCCCGCAATACCAGTCGTTTCCAGTAAGTTCCCGGTGGGACACAAGTAATCAAGGTTAAGTACGAAGCGTCATTAGACTGTTCGAGAACCGACACTTCTTCGGGATTAACTACAAAAATATCATAAGTTTCGTACTCGTATTCTTCTTCGCCTATTCTAACTTGTATCTTATCTCCTTTCTCCATAGAAGGCAGATAAGTAAAGATAGTTGTGTAATTTTTTGGGTTGTAAAGTTGAGGAAGGGTCGAGTGTCCAAAGATAACAACATTGCCAAACTCTCCCGGAAGAGATTGGGGTAAATAATGTACCAGGCTTTTTTTTAAATCCTCACCTCCGACGACCACATGAGCATCTCTTATATTGAGTTTTGGAATTGAGAGCGAGTACTCTTTAATTTTCAAGTTTTTTGCCTCTTGTGATTGAGGCTTTGTCGGAAACCAAAGGCTGACTTGAGTGAAATCTCTTAAATTATTAGAAAAAACATTGTAACCTCCAAGGACTGAATTTGCCTTCTGCAGCGACGACGCTATTTGGGATCGTGGAATTGGGCTGCTAAAATGTTGTTGAATAAAAATTCTTGAATATATCTCAAAGGAAATTACAGGATAAAGAGACCAGAATAAAAGCAAACACCCCAAGGTAAGAGAAATATAAGAAGAAAAATGTATTATTTTCTTTTTTTGAGAATATATTTCTTTTTTATAAATATATAAGGCCATATTAAAATTAAACTCAAAACCTACAAATAACCAAATCCCAATTTCCAAGAAACAAATAATATCCAAATAACAAATTATCAAATCTCAAATAATAGTTAGTTTGAAGTTTTTTTAAATTTGAATATTGGAATTTGTTTGGAATAACTTGTAAGTTGGAATTTGGAATTTTTATAAGCTAGAAATTTCTAAGCTGATATTTTGTTCAAAAAACGGCATCCAATTTTGAATGATAGGAAGTTTTGGTTCTATGTCAAACTCAAATCCTTGAACTTTGAAATTATCTTTAAGCAAGGTTTCAAGTCCGCCAATACTCCTCCCTCTAACCTTATTAACAATCTCACTCTTTGCTACATCTTTAACGGCTTTACCATTCGCAGCTATCGTCATTGAAATTTTACTGCCTTTTTTTTCTGCACCCTCAACTTTATAGGTCAACTTATCTTTTTGCAGAGCAAATCCCTTTTCTAATTCTCTGGAAAGAGTTTTAGCCACAAGGTCTTTCAACTCTTTTTCTTTATAAAAGTATATCGTTGCACGAACCTTCGCTTTGAGATTTAACACTTCCGTCTCTTCACCTAATTCTTTGTCAAATTTTGCTTCAGTTAATTCTGTCTCAGTTAACTTTTCAATTGTCTTTTTGTCTGGATTTTTATCGTCAGCCGAGTCTAACTTCTGTTTTTTCGCAAGCTCTTGCAGACTTTTTTTTAAATCTTCCATATCTTTACTGGCTACGGTTTTCACTTCCCTTTTTGTCCCGCCTGTGAAAGCGCTTTCATTTAATCCAAAATATAGATTTGTGGAAAAATCACCAATTTTAAATTGTTTACCACTGGGTATGTTGCTCTGGGGACCTAACTCCACTGCAGTGGCGCTCACCTTCGCCTTTCCCGGCTGTTTAACCAAGCCGCCGCTTATTGTTACGACGCTGGCTGAAGCCACTTTCACCTCTTGGTCTAAACTAAATTTCAAACCTCCGCTTTCAAGAACAGTTCCTTTAACCAAGACATTTTCCTTATCGTCAAAATTATGTACAGTAATTGATCCACGGGCTTTTTCACCAATCTCTTTCTTTCCAGTCGCAGGTTTGGATTCTGTCAGATCTGACGTTTTAGACGTCGTTTCTATACCTAGATCACCCGAAGTTAGCTCGAGATCTTTCTTAATAGTTTGAGAGGGAAGAAATAAAGTTATAGTAGCTTTGTGAAAAAGATATTCGTTTAATAAAAGACCGCTAACGACTAAAACGATGCCAATAACCGCTGTCCACTTTTTATTGAAAATCTGCGGAAGTGAAGTTACGCTCTTTGTAAGTACTTTTATTTTATTGAAAATTCCTGTAAGTGAGAAATGCTGCTTGGGGACAACAGTATCTTTTGCAGAATTTGAGGTTTTTGCCTCTGCGACATCTCCTCCTATCACAAACCCCAAAACTTCATTTTTAGGTTTTTCTTCCACAATTTTTACAGCCGAAGTCTTCCGTGTAAACTGCTCTCCAAAAACACCAAGCAATCCTTGAATAAGTTCGTGTTCCTTTATGACTTCAACTCTTGGAAGTTGGACAAATAATTCCTCGCTCCACCGATAGGTAACAATTTCTGTTGACTCCTTATCTAGATCTTTTGAATTGTAGAGAATTATTCGTGATGGTAACAAAAATTTTCCCTTTATTTCCAAAAAGCTCGTCAGTAGATCGTCAATGAAATTATCCGTATGAGCTAAAATTTTTGAATAAGTTAACTCGCCTCGTTTGAAAACGAAGACCGAAAGATTTGAATAATCTAATTCCAATAAAACAGCGGTAAGTGGAAGTTCTTCCTTTTTTTCAAGATAATGAATAATTGCTTCATAACATTCGATATATCCCAAGGCTTTGAGATTTAGTTTGTTAACAAGATCTTTAATTTTTTGAAGATAAGGTTTTCTAATCTCCTTTGTTTTTTGATCGATAAAATGCGAGTAGACAAAAAAGATTGTTTCATGCAATTGTTTTTTTGAATGTTGTTCTAATTTAAGAATAAGTTCGTCGATATCCTCATATAGATTCTCCCATCCGTTAGAATACGTAAATTTTTCCTGGTCAACCAGAATTACATTTGAATCTTTCACTCTCATCAGGAGTCCGACACCCTCCTTTTCTTTTAGAAATATTCCAAAAAAAAATTTGCCTTCGTTAGCGTTATTTGTAAAAAACGGAAGTTTCATAGATTAGAACCTGTTGCAAAACCTTATACTTTAGCTTGTCATTGCGAGGCCGAGGACTCGGCCGAAGCAATCTCCGTCATAATTGAGATTGCGTCGTCGCTACGCTCCTCGCAATGACAAATATTAAGGTTTTGAAAAACTTCTACTCAATTTTATATTTTGTAAATACCTGGTCCACTCCTTTTTTTGCGGTCCTTAATGCATCGGCGTATGCTACACCTTGCACTGTCGCATTAATCGCATTTTCTAAATACTGAATGATTTCATCGTTCATACCATTATCAGACGTTTTGGAAATAAGCGGAAGAGACTCATAGAAATCTGCTTGCTTTATGACTGCTCCCACGTATTCATTTTGAGCTAAAAGTGAACCCAAGTCAACCCGTGAATACGGCTCTCCAAAAAGCCTAAGCTTGCTTTCGGTCTCATAAAGTTTCGTCAAATTATCCTTCTCAACCAAAAAGCGCAAAAATTTCCATGCCTCGAGTTGATTTTTACTGTAGCGGGATACCCCCTCTACCCAATAATTAGCAATAGACACCGGAGATCCTCCGGGAACAGAAGGGACAGGAACTACTTTTAACTGTAAATCGGGGTTAAGACTTTTGATGGTTAAGATTTCCCAGGATGGAGCAAATATCATAGATACCTTTTCTTGAGTAAAGGCCGTCACCGAGTTTGGCATAAACTCATCCCAAAAATTATTGGGAGGCTCGGCAAAACGGCGGTAACTTTCCAGCGCTCCAACCGCCTCGACTTGATCAAGAGTTTTTAAGCCGGCGCCATTTTGGAGAATCATAAGACCAAAGATGTCTGAAAAGTGATCCACATTAGAAGCCAGTCCTAAGGCGATTCCTGCTGTAATCAGCTGACCGTTTGTATCCTTTACCGTCAGCTTGACCACTGCGTCCGTAAGATCATCCCAAGTCAAAGGAGGTGTAGCTATGCCTGCTTTTTTAAAAAGGCTTTCATTGTAAATCAATACCAGTCCATCAATGTAAAGAGGAATACCATAATAAAAATCTCCAATCTTTAAATCCTTTTGCTGAATTTTATAAAACGTTTTTTCAAATTCGCTATTGCTCATGACTTTCTCCTGAAGGGGTGAAGCAATATCTTTTATTTGAGGAAGCCAAGTATTGTGAAAGCGGAAAATATCCGGTCCTTCTCCGTTTTTGCCTCGAGCCAGTAGCTTATCCCTATAATCTTGCGGAGACATTTTTTGATAGTCAATCTTAATTGCGGGATTTTTACGCTGGTAGTCTTCGATTAACGGAACAAACACTTCCTTCTCTTCCCACAATCCCCAGTAAGTCAATTTAACTTCCGTGATGGGACCTTTTCCTCTAAAAATCAGGCGTAGAAAAATTATGAGTATTATCAAAAAGAATATTGCTCCGCCAGCGATGATAAAATACCTATTTTTGTTTTCTTCGTAAACCATCGGTGGTACGTCTGACGGAATTTCTGACCCGGGGCTAGCTACAGGAGTTACCTCTTCTCCGGAGGGTGCAGATACCTCGGGCGCCACTTCTTCAGGCTTTAACTCTTCCCCAGCGACAGATTCAAAAACTGTTTTAGGCTTATCCTGAGTATCATCGAAGGGTTGATTTTCGTCTGGATTTACTTTATTATCATCCATAGCAATTATCATATCAAAAAAATTAAATTAACATGCGATGGATTATTTTTGCTTTAGTTGCGGCGCTCATCTCCATCGGTCTCGCCATAATTCTCATCGTCAACGAAGAGCGCAATTTTAATAATAAAATCTATCCTAACGTTTATATAAATGAAGTCGATTTTGGCAGAAAGTCGAAATCAGCAGTAAGAAATTACTTCAACAATCTTAACAGTCAGTTTAAAAAAGTCCGCATTGATATACTCTACAAGGACGAATCTATAGCAACTTTTTCAGGAGAACAACTAAAAATCGGCTACGACTCACAAGGTATTGCCGATAGGGCTTATCTTATTGGCAGATCTACTCATTTTACTTCGCGGCTTTATCAAAAACTTGCGACGCTGCTCGCTTGGCAAGAGTTTAACTTTACTGTGGATATTAATTATGAAAAATCGTTAATTCAAGATTTTCTTTCGGGTGTAAAAGAAAAATACGACAAGCCTGCAAAAAACGCGCTTTTTAGTTTTGAGAACGGCCGGGTCGTTAGCTTCAGCCAGGAAGAAAAAGGTCAAGAAGTCGAAGAGCAAAAATTTATTTACGATATAGATAAACTTGTTCGTGGTTTAGAAAATAAAGTTAATAATATACAAGTCACTTTACCGATTAAAGTTATAGAACCAAAGGTAACGCTTGCGAAAGCCAATGAATTTGGAATTGAGGAATTAATTGCCGAGGGTAAATCAGATTTTAGCCATTCTATTCCTGAACGTATCCATAATATCATTTTAGCCAGTTCAAAATTTAACGGCGTTTTGATTCCAAAAGGCAGCGTTTTTTCATTTAATGATACGGTTGGAGACATCTCATCCCTAACTGGATATAAACCAGCCTATATCATCAAAAGCGGAAAAACAGTTTTGGGTGATGGGGGAGGAGTTTGCCAAGTTTCTACCACTTTATTTCGAGCCGCACTAAACGCCGGTTTACCCATCTTAGAAAGAACTGCCCATGCTTATCGCGTCGGCTATTATGAAAACGATTCCAAGCCGGGATTTGATGCTACAGTTTTTGCGCCAAATCCTGACCTAAAAATTAAAAACGATTCTCCTGCGTCTATTTTGATTCAAACTGAAGTTGATCAAGTAAATAATCTGCTTTACTTTAGATTCTACGGCAAAAAAGACCAAAGGAAAATTGAAATATCACAGGTTACAGTCTATGATGTAGTTCCCCCGCTTCCTGAAATTCGTCAGGACGACCCTACTCTAAAAAAAGGGGTAATAAAACAGGTAGATTTTCCCGCCTGGGGAGCAAAAGCAGTATTCAACTATAAAGTCTCAAATGACGACAAAGTCTTGTTTGAGAAAAAATTCTTCTCAAACTACCGCCCCTGGCAAGCCGTCTATCTCGTCGGCCAGGCGGATTGATTGGGCAATTATACCGCACTATAAAAAATGTTATACTCTTTTTATATGCAAGGACTTACGTTTGAACAAGATTGTCTCATAGGAGCACGCAGTTTTTTAGATACATGGGTTTGTAAACACCCTCTCCCATTTTTAGTCGGATTAGCCTATGAGGGAATTCTTTTACAAGTAACTATTTTAGTAGCATTTATCTTTCTTTTTGTTAGCTATATTATATATCGTAAAGTATTTAAAATTAGATAATCCAGATAGGTTATTCCAGAAGATGTTTATCTAAATCTTCTAACTCTTCTTAGTTTAAAGTGTAGATGCAGTTAGTACACCCGCAGGGTGTCTAACCTCAGTTTTTGTAAATTTTGGCATATTCGGCAATATTTTATTTTATATTATATAGAAGAAGCATATAGGCCAACTCTTTTTTCTACCTTATCTAGTCTTTGTTTTATCTCCGTATTTTCACCGTCGAAATGATCAATTACAAAATTGATTTTTTTAATAATTCTGACTTCCATCTTTTTAAGATTCTTCTTAGTAGCTATACTCTTTAAGTCTTTCTTCGTTGCCATACTTTCTAAATCTTTCTTTGAAGCCATTAACTCAAGATCTTTCTTTGTGGCAAATCTGTCCAAATCCTTCTTTGAAGCCATTTCTTTTAAATCTTTTTTTGTTGCATAATTACTCAATTCATTTTTGAGATCAGTTTTTGTTACCATTCTTTCTTCAATAGAATCCAAACGCTTATCAATCTTTTCCAACAATTGATCTGTTTTATTTTTGTTCATAGATAAAAATTAACATATCATCTTATGAAATACAATACAATGTATTTGGCAATATTCGGCAACATTAGGCAATCAAAACAAACTATCTGAACCACCTCGCCCTACCGAGTTTGTAATGAAGATTTTTCAGTTTTCTTTCGCCAATAATTTTCGCTGGGACGCCTCCAACGATCGCATAAGGAGGAACGTCTTTGCTGACGACTGCGCCAGCAGCAACAATTGCACCCTTTCCTATCCTAACTCCTGGTTGAACGATCACTCTTGGTCCAATAAAAACATAGTCTTCAATAATCACTGGGGCAGAGCTTGGAGAAAAGAATTCATCGCTAATCTCGTGTTGAGAGTTGAAAATCATAACTCCTGTAGCTAACGCTACATGATTACCGATCAGAAGTTTATCTCTCCCGTCTAAAACCGCCCCCTCACCAACGACCGTATCCTCTCCGATAGCAATATTATGAGGATCATAGAAACGGGTACCCATATGAAGCGATGAACCTTTGCCGATTTTAATCCCGGCTGTTCTATAAAATAACCTTCGTGCATGATGGAATGGAATACATCCGACTAAATGCAGTAAAAACACCTCAAATTCTAACAAAATATTCCAGGCCCGCAGTTTCAACTTATTAATAAATTGAGCCACAGTCAGCCTGTTTCCTGTTTTATCTTTTAATATAATCATATTAGATACAAAATATATACTTCTCTTTCTAAAAAGGGAAAAGAAAGTGATTAGATTAGTTATCTTCTAAACTTAACTTTTATCCTCCGTCACCAGGTCCATCTTTACAGCTCATGGATTTTCACCTACTTTCTATTATTAAATGAATATCACAAAAATTAGTATATCATTTTTTCATTTTCTTCTAAAAATCTTGACTTCATACTATAATTGGCCCGACCGAAAATGAAACGCCTGTTAGTATATGTAATATATAATCTCTGCCTGGCCCTAGTTATACCAACATAAAACAATCTTCTTTCCTCTTCGAGTGAAAAAAGATCGTCGATAGATCTAGAATGCGGAAGAATTCCCTCCTCTACCCCTGCAATAAACACGACCGGAAACTCCAACCCTTTTGCTTGATGAAGTGTCATAAGTCTAATTCCTTCTTTGGCTTTTGATCTTTTTTCTCCCTCAAAATACTCCGATTCAACCAAAGCAACCTGTTCTAAAAATTCAGACAATTTGGAAAAACGCACGGCAACAGATTTTAACTCCTTAATATTTTCAAGACGCGCGAAATCTTCTTCATCGTCAGGATTATAAAATTCAAGGTAACGCGTTTCTTTAAAAATCTTCTCCATAAGTTCTGAAGTCGCAATATCTTTTAACGACTTATTTTTTTTAACAAAATTAAGGAACTGCTCAAACCGCTTCTTGCCCAGTTTTTTTATCCTATCTTGAGATATTTCATCGTGAGGGTTTGCAATCATGCGAAAGTAAGACAATACGTCTTTAATTTCTTTTCGCTCATAGAATCTCGTTCCTCCAACCAAAACATAAGGTAGGCTATAATGTAGAAATGCCTCTTCTATGACACGCGACTGGGCGTTGGTGCGATACAGTACCGCAAAAGAAGGTAACGGTAATCTGTCATTTAACTCTTTGATCTTATTAGCAATATAAACCGCCTCCTCTTCTTCGTTTTCCGCTTCGTAGTATTCGACGTCATCACCCTCTCCGTTTTTAGTGTATAAGTTTAAAACAGGATGGGTTTGATTTTTAGAAATGATATTGTAGGCAAAATCCAAAATCGTTTGCGTCGATCGGTAATTCTGTTCCAAATGAAAAATTTTGGCTTTAGGAAAATCTTCGTTAAACTTCTCAAGGTTCCTCATATCAGCTCCCCTCCAAGAATAGATGCTTTGAGAGAAATCTCCAACTCCTGTAATATTTTTATATTTTTGAGCAAGCAATTTAGTCAAAAGATATTGGATATAATTTGTGTCCTGAAACTCATCAACCAGAAGATAACGATATCTGTTTTGGTATTTATCAAGCACATCATCGTGTTTTAAGAAAAGCTTCACCGCCTCCATGATTAAATCATCAAAATCAAGAGCATTGTTTTTTCTTAACTCTTTTTCATACTCGATATATACTTCAGCCACGAGTGGTCCGCTATAATCTGAAAAAAGCTCAAGGTAACGTTCTGGCGTAATGTATTGATTTTTGGCCGCCGAAATTCGATTGAGAAAAAAGGAGGGAGTAAAGCGTTTTGACTCAATTTTTTTGACAATCTTTTTCATCAGGCTTAACTGGTCGTCGTCATCATAAATAGTAAATTCCGGATCTATCCCGATATGATAACCGTCACGCCTTAAAATTTGGCAACAGAAAGAATGGAATGTGCCGACATATCCTAACCTTTTTAACCCCATCCTTTCCTTCATCTCATTTGCCGCTTTATTGGTAAAGGTAATCATCACGATCTCTAAGGGTGACACTTTATGATTCTGGATTAAATTGAAAACTTTGTAAACCAAAACCCTGGTTTTGCCAGATCCAGCACCCGCTAAAATAATTGAAGGACCATTTATATAAGATACTGCCTCAATTTGTTGGGGATTTAATTCTGCAAACAAATCTTGCGCCATAGACTATAATTATAAACGAAACTCGTTAACGAGTTAACGCGTTAACGAATTAACGGGTTTATGAAATACTTTATCGCCAATTGGAAAGCGAATAAAAATTTAAATGAGGCAGTGCAGTGGATAGATAAGTTTTTAACATTACCGCTTCGCAGCGATAGTGCAAAAGTTGTCGTATGTCCTCCTTACCCTCTTATTTTTCCTCTCAAAGAAAAAATAAAAAACACAAAAAATATTTATTTGGGAGTCCAAGATATCTCATCTTTTGAATTTGGAAGCTACACAGGCGAGGTCAGCGCAAAAACTCTGCAAGGATTGGTTGAATACGTCATTATTGGCCACAGCGAAAGAAGAAAATATTTTAACGAAAATACCCAAACGCTCTTTAAAAAAACACAATTGGCAAAAACGTATGGGATTGAGCCGATATTATGCATCAGGGATGAAAAAGACGCAATACCCGACCGAGTTCAAATCGTTGCCTACGAACCAGTCTACGCAATCGGGACAGGAAATAACGAGTCGGTCAAAAAGGTATTGGAAATGAAACAAAAATTAAACTTGCCAATACCATATTCTTTCATCTACGGAGGAAGTGTAAATAAAGACAATGCGTCTTCGTATCTTGATTCTTCGGAAATTGACGGATTTCTTGTAGGTGGCACTTCACTCGATCCTACTGAATTTTTCAAAATAATAAAATTGGGATGATATCTTATGTCAAAAAGAATCTTTCTGTTTCTTGTTCTCCTGGCTATTATCTACTTACTGCTAACTACTTCAAGATACTACCGCTTCCTGACTGAAACTCTCAAAATTTCACCTATTAAAACTCTCTTATCTCTTGACTCCCTTAAAACATACGATGATCAAGTCACCATTCTAATTCTAGGAATAGCCGGAATGAATCATCAAGGAGGAACACTCTCAGATTCAATAATAGTAGTAAACTACAACCTACAAACTAATAGTCTACTCACTATCTCCCTTCCCCGAGACATCTGGAGTGATACTCTACAGGATAAAATTAATACCGCTTATGCCTACGGTGAAGCCAAACAAAAAAACGGCGGGCTCAAATTAGCTAAAGCAGAGATCGGGGCTGTTATTGGAATTCCTATCCAATATGCGCTGGTTCTAGATTTTGATAAGTTTAAAGAACTGGTCGATTTGCTGGGAGGTATCGAAATAGATGTTGAACGTTCATTCACAGATAAACAGTTTCCAATCCCGGGAAGGGAAAATGCCCCATGCGGAGGCGACCCTGATTTTAAATGTCGTTACGAAACCGTCTCGTTTAAAAAAGGTGTAACCCACATGGATGGAGTAACAACTCTGAAATATGTCCGATCCAGGCACGCAGTCGGAATCGAGGGAAGTGATTTTGCCAGAAACAAAAGGCAACAAAGGGTACTCGAGGCTATCAAAAATAAACTATTCCTAGAAATAAAGAAATTAGCCCTCGGTCATTTAAAAAAAATCTACCAGGCCTTTGATACACTGTTAACGCGTGATGTCACAAACCAACAATTAGCAATTATTCTCAAAGACATCATATTGTCTAGAGATTTTACCCGAAAAGAGATCACCCTTTCGCAAGACTTTTTCATTACGCCTGACAATAGCTCCTATAATGGTCAGTATGTTTTAATGCCGAAGGCCGGCAACTTTTCCATTATTCATCAATACATCCGTTCAAAAAGGACGTCAGACGTCCTCAAAACAAAAAGGAGAAGAAAATAACTAACCCTGCAACCGAAAATAAGATTAACAAGTTATTCAGATAACCTGTCTGCGGTAACTGTTCTATGACCGTTGGGGATGGAGAAGGCGTTGATGTTTCCTCTATAGTTGGACTAATTGGTTCCGTAATGGGAATTTCTGTTGGAGTAGGCGCCTCCGTCAAAGTTGGAATTTCCGTCGGATTTGGAATCTCTGTCGGTATTGGCTCCGGTGTCGGAGACGGGTTATTTTTTGCAATCACTCTGTAGATGGTTGGACTTGGCGCAAGTTGATTCTTTTTTGCTCTTGACGATCTTAAACTGGCATAACCAATCCAGGTTATAAATCCAAAAAAAATTAACAGTCCTGTCAAAATAATAAGTGCGAATTTATTCTTTTTAATCTTCTTTTGTATTTCGCTTTCAACTAAATGCTTATTTAAGTCTAAAAGATAACTTCCTTCCTGAAATTTCGGAACTTGCGGTTTTGTTTTCGATTTCCCTATCTTCGTCAAAAGAATCAGTTCATAAATTAAAAAACCCAGAGTTATCAAAAAGGCGACCAACGCAATTTTATTCAGCGAAGACAACAGTCCAACAATGTCCATAATATCATTCTATGTTAAATCAAGACTAGAATGCAAGGAGAATGCCTAGTCCTAATATAATCAAGCTTGCGCTCGCTGCGCCGATTGGAATAAAATTTGTGCCGGGAACTAAAGGTGTAATGCTGACTGTAGGCGTGAGTGAGATAAAAACCGTAGGAGTCAACGACGGTGACGGAGTCGTGGTCGGAGTAAAAGTTGGCGTTGCTTCTTCGGTTGCTGCAGCCAGTACTTGTTCACCTGATTTAGCAATGACAAATTTTCTTGTCAGCTGAACATTTCTTCCTTTTGCATCTTTTGTAACCAATTTTAGTACATGTAAACCAGGAGGAAGTTGTTCTGTCAACATTACTCTCCATACTCCCTCCCTGTCTGTTACGGTTTTAAAAGAATAGCTTTTTGCAGAATCTATAGTTACTGCAACCTCGCTACCTGGAATTGCAGTTCCTTTAATCAGGGGGTTTCCGATCGGAATGATCATTTCTTCCTTGGGAAAAAGTATTTCAATTTTACTCGGCCGCGTTTTCGACTCTATGGAGGTTGAAAGAACATTTTCTCTATTCAAAAAGTTGTAGTTTTTACCATAAATAACAGTTTGCGGCAAAGGACTGATATGAGAAACTTCGGTTATAATTTGTGTCTTTTTTATTTCATCTCCAAATACTTCTATTGTTAACTTATCTTCAAGATCAACCATTTTAGCCTTCATGGTATCTTTATCCAAGATCGAGTTAAGAGGTATGAGCCACTCACCGGTTGTCTTTGACAATGTGGCGATAGGATATGCCTTATCAAAGAAAAGAATTACTATGGAGTCTTTAAGAGGTTCCCCATTTTCTTTAATTATTTTTCCATAGGCCGGACTCAGGGTGGAGGCAAACGATAGATTTGAGGGTGTTTTGAAAGAAAAAGCTCTTCCATCTTTCGCTTCAACCAATTGGTTATTGCTTACAATCTTATAAAAATATATTGTATCCGGCTCCAGATTCTTTAAGATTGCGAAATGATAATAAAATAAATTTCTTTTATCCTGAACGTCTCTTTCGTCTAAAGCAACTTTATCTAAAACTTGCTCCCTCTGACCGTAGATCAACCAACCTGTCTCTTTCGCGTCCGTTTGCCAATACATGCTGACTTGGTTATGTGACGGACTCACCAAACGCAACTGCCTTACGGTCTTTTTACTTGCTTTTGAACGAATGGGGGTCAAACCAAAAAGTCCGGCTAGAAAAAAAATTAGCAAAAGCACAACGCCAATTGTCACCGAGGTGGGTATCTTTGGATCTTGAGGAAAAAAATATTTAGAATAAGTCATATTTCAATTATGGGTTTTTTTCCTTCAGTATTTTTAGTATATCCGGCTTAATAGTAAAATCAACTTTTTGCATCGACTCAAACCCGGATTTAACAGTAGTCTTTGTTTTTACCAGATAGATATCTAAAATCATCCAAGCAACAATGGTAAAGAAAACCGTTAAAGATATCCAAAATAATTCTTTCTGATTCATAGATAATATCCCTCAATTTGCAATTTAATTTTCAGGTTAGCCCCCGGTGAAGATTCATTTTTATCTCGAGCCAACTCTAAGTTTGGTATTAATTTGAGACGACGTTGTCCATAAACCTTCTTAACAAATGCCATTGTGTCCTCAAACGTTCCTGCCATACTTATGTTGATAGTAAAAGATTTTAACTTGGCAATTGAATCCTTATCTTTTAGGTTGATGTCAAAAACATCAATTCTTTCCGATGTGAGGGTGCTTTCTTCTGTTGAAACAACCACATCGGAAAGCATTTTATTTATTTCCGGTTTTGGGCCGATGGCTTGATCTAAAAGAATAAAATCTTCTCTATTTTCCTCGAATACCGACTGGGTCTCAATAACTTTGTTAATTTGCTCTTCATACGCCCTGTTAATTTTATCTAACTGCTGAATTTTTGAGTTGGTTTCAAAAACGGTCAAAAGATTCGGCCGAATTATATAAAATATAAAGAAAGAAAAAATTAAAAAAAAGGCTATCGTGTATGTATAATCTTGTGTTTTTTTTGTATATAGTTTTTTTACTATTGAAGATTTTTCCATGTTTAGTTTAAAGAACCTAAATGCTTTTGTATTTGCTTAATTCCAAAGAAAATTCCAATCCAAGGTCTATTTTTTTTATATTTTTCAGTTCCACTTTTTTGAATTTTGACTCTTTTTTTAAACGATCTAAAAACTTTTTTACAGATTGGGGGTCCTGAGTATAACCTACCATGAAAATTGTGTCCTTCGAAACTTGCATTTTATTGAGAAAAAAATTTTCCGGAAACAACGATAAAAGATAATCTGTTTCTTCGAGAAATGTTTGTTGATTGGCTATGATTGATTCCAACTGATTTAGTCTGGTTGCTTCTTTTTTTGCCTCTTTAATTAACGGTTGAGAAACTTGAATAATCTCTTTTTTTTGTTCAACCGTTTCTTGCAGATCCACCAGTTCCTGATCAACTTTGAAACGGTAAAAAAAAACGCCGATCACAACAATCTGAGTAATCACAAGGATATACCGCAGATAGTTGAGCATGAAATAGATAAGTCTTTCCAGCGGCTGTTCTTTTCTACGACCAAGCAGATTTATTTTGTATTTCATTTATTCAGAAGCCGTGCAACTCTAGCTTTTAACCGGCTCGCCTTATTTTTATGAATTACATGATACTTCGCGGCTTTATCGATCGCTCTATAAGCTTTATTTATAAGTTCTTTTGCTTTCTCACCTTTTTTGTGCTTCTTTACGCTGTCGATGATCTTTTTATAGGCCAATTCATACTTTTTATTTTGCAGAGTTCTTTTTTTATCCTGTCTCATTTTCTTTTTGGCTGATTTTATAATAGGCATAACAACCTCCTTCCTATTTTAACCCGTTAACCAGTTAACGCGTTAACGAGTTAACGAGTTAACGAGTTTATATTTATATTTCGTATTCTTTCTCAAACACCTTATCTCCATAATCACCTGTAAATCTTAAATTCAATCTAATTTTTCCAAGGACCTGATGATATACACAGGCGCCGGATGAACAAGTCCCAAGGGTTAGAGTTTTATCCACACTTGTCTCATTATTTTTCATCTGTATTGTTCCAATGACTCCCTGTAGACCTTGTTGTTTTGTCTGATAAGAAAGCTCGTAATCTATTGATTCTGTACCATTAGGAAAGTCTTTTATCTGCAATGTTACTTCTCTACCGGCTGAGGCAGAAATAAGATCTACAGAAACACTGCTGTCAACGGTGGGGATAACTGCTTCTGTGGGTAAAAGTTCTTCATTAATCTCTTTTAGTTGAGTAGTTCTTCTCGACGCCACCAATACTCCTCCAATTAATAAAACTATAATAACAACAGCACCAATTATCATTAAATTTTTTTTGCCCAGGTTCATAAATTTTTCACTGTCATTCCTGACTTGCCTCGCCCATTGAAGCCGATAGGCGAAGTTGGGATCAGGAATCCAGAATTAAATAGATTCCCGCTTTCGCGGGAATGACCGAATTAAATCCGGTCAACTTTTAATTTATTCTTTATATGTTCATTTAATTTATCTATCCTCACTCTTTCCTGCTTCATTGTATCTCGGTCTCTTACCGTAACAGTTTCATTTTCCAACGTCTCATAATCAATAGTAACACAAAATGGAGTACCAATCTCATCTTGTGAAAAATAGCGCTTTCCAATATTTCCTCTTTCATCCCAAGCCGTAAAAAAATTTGTTTTAAGTAAATGATAAACTTTTTTTGCCTTATCAACAAGTTCTTTCTTATTTGCCAGCAAAGGAAAAACTGCAGCCTTAAATGGTGCTAATTTTGGATTAAGTTTGAGAACAACTCTTTTGCCTTCTTCTTGATAAGCGTCAATCAGGAAAAATAAGGCCGTTCTATCTACGCCACCCGATGTCTCGATGACCCAAGGAGTAAATTCTCCTCCAGTTTCCGGATTTTTATAATTTAATTTGTGTCTTCCCAAATCCCAGTCTCCTCGGTGGTGTATTCCTTCAAACTCACTCCAGCCAAAAGGCGCTTTGTACTCGATATCGTAAGCAGCCCGGGCATAATGGGCTCTTTCATCGTCTGCATGTTTCCTGAATCTAAGGTTTTCGGTCTTTATCCCCATCGATTTATACCAATTGATTCTCTGTTTTTTCCAATACTCAAAAGTTTTTTCGCCTTCTTTTTCGTCAGGTTTGATGAAATATTCCAGTTCCATCTGCTCAAATTCCCGAGACCTATAGGTAAAATTTCCAGGCGTAATCTCATTTCTGAAGGCTTTTCCAACTTGAGCAATCCCAAATGGGATCTTCACCCTTGAAGAATTAACAACATTTAGAAAATTGACAAAAACTCCCTGCGTTATTTCACCCCTCAAATAGGCTTTTTGCTTAGGTTCTGTAACTCCTAAATATACTTCTGTCAATAGATTAAATTTTTTAGGCTCGGTAAATTTTCCTTTTTGGCCGCATTTTGGACAAGTAGAATCAACGATTTTGTCTGCCCTGAACCTGTTATGGCAATTCTTGCACTCAACTAAAGGATCTACAAATCCCTGCACGTGTCCTGATGCTTCCCAGACTTTAGGATTCATCACAATAGACGCGTCTAGACCAACCACATCTTCTCTTTCATACACCATCCTTTTCCACCATTCTCTTTTAATGTTGTTTTTCAACTCCACCCCAAGAGGGCCGTAATCCCAAAAACCGGCTATTCCGCCATAGATTTCAGAAGAAGGATAAATAAATCCACGCCGTTTGCATAAGGCAACGATTTTGTCCATTGATACCATATTTATTATTTTTTTGTCATTCCCGCCCCGTAATAAATACGGGGTAAACTCCAGCGGGAATCCAGAAGTTATATAGCTCCCCGATCAAGTCGGGGATGACAATATTTACAATATTGTCAATTATATATGAAGCTCCGGCATTTTTTCATGAATAATTTCTTCGATTGCATTCCTTAACTCGTCGTAAGATTTATCTTCTTTGGAATAACCTAACAGCTTAAGAACTTTATTTAAATAGGTGGTCAACAATAAATTCATTTGGCTTTCGGTCTCTGACAATTCAATCAAAAATTTCATCACCAATTTGTAGACGGCCGTCTCAAGTTGGTTCTCCGGTAATAAACGCTCCACAACGAATAGAAACTGATATAACGATTGAATTTTATGAGGATTTTTTTTAATTTGCGAAAAACCGGAAAGAAGATTAGTTTCCTGAAGATAAAATCTGCTGTCCTTTTTATAAAGAACAGCATTTATTAAATTTGCGGTCTGAACATGGGGAAGGCGACGGCTTGTTATTTTCTTTATTCCTTTGGCAAATGTAATAACTTTACCCAGCTCTTTTGTAAAAAGGGTAATAATTTTATCTTGGTTAAGTAACGACTTCTTCCTCAACACAATCGCCTCTGTTTTAATTGTTCTTTTCATAGTGAGAAGATTTACTTTCGCTTTCTAGAAAGAAGTTCTTTAATTTCTTTTTTTAATGAAGGAAGTCGTTTTGTTGTAATATTCCAAATTCTCTTTAAATCTATTCCCCAATATTCGTGAGAAAGTACATCTCTTAACCCAGACATCCTTTTCCAAGGTATAGATTGATATTTTGTTTTTAAGTCCGCGGGAATATTCTTAGTCGCTTCTCCAATGATTTCCAATCTCCGAATTACAGAATCTTGAATTTGATCTATTTTGTAAAAATCTTTTTCCTTTAGATCTTTTACATATTTCTCAATTTTATCTATCGCTTCAAGAATATCTTCTAAATAAACGATTATGTCTTTTTTCATGCATTGTAGATAGGTGATTGATGACTAAGTATGTAGTTCTTTAATCTAGTTTTGATTGCAGATGATTCTACTAAATCAACCTTTCTTCTTAATTTTTCTTCTAATTCTTGTTTCAAACCAATGAAATCAAAAAGGTCGCTTTCTTCTTTTAAAGTCACCAAAATATCAATATCACTTCGTTTATTAAAATCGCCTCTTGCCAAAGAACCAAAAATAGACGCTTTTATCACTCCATATTTTTTCAAAACTGGAACAATTTTTTTCTTTATATCTTGCATATTTGATTTTTAATCTTTAACATCTCAACTCCAATTGGCTCTCTATACTTATTATATTCAATAATAATGTTAGGCTCAACTTCTTCAAATCTTTCTTCTTTGCCTTTTTTTAGAAAAATATAGATCGAGTCAGACTTATTGCCATAATAAATATTTGATTTTTTCAAATGCTGTTATTTTAACATAAATACATTGGTGTAAGTTAAAGAAAAGGTATCTCAAAGTTTCATGGTGTCGCGACCCCATTTATATTCACTATTTTGGAAATCGTAGAAAAGGTAGAGGCAGCGCTGCAAAGGCAATATTCAAATTTGCCGAGAGCCGCCGTGAAAAGAAATAAGAAAAACGCAAAAATTTTAAAGAACTTTCTTTGCTCTTATTTGGTTAATACTCCTAATTGACTACCTGCATCCAAAACAAGGACGCCAGCTTTTTGTGATCTTTTTAACCGATTATAAGTGCTTAATCTATATAGTTCGTGAGCAAAGGGAATAAGTTTTTTTGATATGTCTAGACATAATCTTCCAGGATCGAGGGCAACTTTGCGTCTTAAAAATTTAGGAGTATCTGTAACAGGGAGTCTGCTCTCTAGTCTAATTCTATCTAATGCGTCAGCGTCTTTTAAAATAGAAAGCTCTTTTGCAACATCTGAGTCGGGATCGACCTCTTGATCGTGAGCTTGAACAATTTTAAGTATCTTATCTTTAGTATCCAAAGGTATATCAGCTGGTAAATTTTGCAAGGCCCAATTAGCGCCCGCTTGCGCATGACCTCTTCCAATGAAATCACTATGTCTCCTCAAATCATGCACTACTGCACTCCACCGAAGTGCTACTCTATTTACAGTATCAGGTTGTAATTCACCAGATTGTATAAGTAAATTAGTTATTGTTTCTTGTAAGATAAGTACTCGGGTCAAATGGTCTATGCCATGATATGCACTTCTGGATCGGTCAAGTGAGGTAAACCATTCCTCTTTTGGAATATAAGGTTCAAGATCGACTCGAGAAGTTGGGACTTGAGGAATAGGGTATTGTTCTTCTCTAAAACCTTCTCCGGTAAGTAACTCGCGGTCACTAAACTCTGCACTATATCTCTCACATAACTCACGAGGCAACACAGGTAATTCAACCTTGTTCTCCTTTAATATGGCTTGAGTTTCTGCAATTCTATCTAATGGAACCTCTAGATGAGTAAGCATATCTATTAGAATCTGTTGATCAGTTCTCCTTTCTGTTCTTGAAAGAAACGCCGCTTTTTGGGTTGCTTGAAATGCTCCAGGTTTTATACCTATAAGTATTGGGTAATTGTCGGGAATAGACGACCGAAGTCTTGTAAAACCTGCTATATCCCTTTCCGAAGATAATTGTCTACCAATTTTTTTCTCAATCCAATCTATTGCATCTTTTCTCGTACGATTTAATGCCCGAGCATATTTTAATAAATTAAAAATCTCTGGCAGAGTGAGACGCTTGATATACTTTATCCAATAATGTCCAGACCTGAAATCACTATAAGATAATTCTTTTCCTTTCTCTAGATGCATATCTGCATAAGCTGCTGCGTACGGTCTCATCCATGTCGTAGAAATAGTTTCTGACTCTCCTAAGCTTGGATCCCATACATCTCTATGCGGAATCAACTGTCGAGTACTAGCTATCCCGCGAAGAATATCTATCTGTCCTCTATTTCCATATCTTCCGGTTCCGTGCCATGTATCTACTCCTCTATAAATTTTCTGAATAGTTGATCTTTGTTCTTGGTATAATCGCTCTAATTCAGGTATAGTAGCTTGGGGTTCACTGATTGGTTTTTTAAAAATTACATCAATTGGATCGCTTGCTGATACTTCGGTCATATGTATGCAATTTTCTCAAATTTTACGATGTAATTAAGGTGTTCGCTTCCGCGAGCACAAAGTCGCTCGCGCTGAAAAATTTGCAATGATGTGCTCTAAATTATCACGCGCAGAAGCGCATGGGCCTTAATGTTCAGGCTGTTCTAATGTCATTCTGGCAAGCGAGGAACGAGCGCGTCCAGAATCGTTGTTTAGATTCTGGAGTCGCTCCAACACTCATCGCTCCCCAGAATGACTGCGTAACTCCTATCCTAGTTTCTTCATCAGGTATATCCCTTTGCTTTTCTTCTTAATTCATCGTATTTTCGCAACATCTCAGTTCTTAATCCTAATTCACTTTCGCTTAATGGAATTTCTTGTTCTTCTGGCATATAATTATTTTAATTTAATTTCCTTATCCACATCCAAAACTCCGTCATAAAGTTTCTTTCCGTCCACTTCTACTACAAGTTTATCTTCATAGGTGCCTGGTTGCTTCTGAACCAGAACTTCGTAATCTTTAGATTTGATATTAGGTGGCAAGCTGTACTTCACGATGACCGCTGCCTTTCCGAGAGGAGTTATCTCAAGATATCCCTCAAAGACAGTCTTCCCTAAATCGTCATAGGTTTGAACCTTCTTTTTTGAACCGTCGAAGCTTATCAACTCTGATCCCTTTGGAACATAAAATCGTATCCAATTTCTCAGAGTCGCATTAAGACACAAGCCGCCTCTTTCTAGGTTGCAGTCCGAATGTGGGTAGGGATTGCGAAATTCCACGGTAACCTCACGCGTTATTTTCCCGTTGTCATTTAATTTGGTTTTTGAACTGATAGACTGGCTGGTAAATAGATTTGCCTTTGCGCCGGCGAAATTTACATTATTCACGTGCAGGTAATCACCGTCAAAATTCTTAATCCTGGCAGCAAAGTTCAGCTTCTCAACTGATTCTTGCAAATCTTGATTGGTAAAGTAAACGAGAACGTGCTTTTCCTGAAGATTCTTAAACATCTCTTGTATCAAGGTACCCCAGTATTTAGAAGGGGAAAACCCTATGGCTTTATAGAATAACGCGTACATCAAATCTCCCAAAATTCCTTTTCTGTCTTCTTTGATGAAACCCACCGGTCTATCTATTTCGTTAAGTAGAGTGTATATAACCTGTGGACAATCGCAACGCTTATCTTCTTTGGCAGAGAATCTAATCCCTCTTGCCTCGGTGTCTCCAAAAATCGCCAGCATATCAACTAACACCTTAGTGTCAAGAGCGATAATTCCGTCGTAGTTCACTTTTTCTCCGCTATTTTTATAAAGACTATTAAAAAGTTCGACCGATGTAGGAAAATCCGGAGACAGATTGCTGTCACGTATGAAAAAGCGGTTAACATCCTTATGGTAGGTTAAGATTTCTTTTGGAGCGCTGGGGTGGGAAGAAATACTGTTGTCAAGCGTGTAGATGTCTTTTGACCTCTGAATTGTCATCTTGCCACTCTTTATCTTAAAAACGGCATAGGCGGTCAAGAACCCACCTGTTGCCCTAAGCTCTTTATCGTTCTGGAAAAGAACAAGATAGGTTTTCTCCTCATCGCTGCCGAATATTTCCGGCAATTTCTTAACTAGAGGTTTTGCATCGACAAAAAGTGACGCCAAACCGGTAAACTGCTCTTTTAGATTCTCTATTCTTGTCCCAACCTCTCGCGAACCTATCTTTTTTGGGTAGCGCTTTGCATCAATCTTTTCAATTCTTAGTTCGGCTTGTTTGATGTCCTCTGAAATAGAATCAACTTTTGTCAATACTTTATCGAGTGTTAAGATGGCAGTCTGCAACCTATCCTCTGCTGATTTCTCCACAAAAGAACTTTGACCCTTTTTAAATCCGATAAGGTCTGCATAAGGGGTGATTGCTTTTATCGACTCCTGCCCAGCTCGAATCAGATAATCTCCCGCCTCAATTCCATTTTTAAAATCTGAAACATAAGGAATAAAAGAAGCCCAGTAAAGGGATTGAGCTGATTTTTTGAAGTCGCCATATTTTTTTGAAAAATCTTGAAATTTGCTATTTAACAAGTCGATATCGTTTTGGGAAAAAGCGGTCTTCAATTCTTTTGCTGAAGCGATAAGAATTTTTCCTTTTGTTGACAAATTGCTATAAGTTATGTACGAATATATTGTAAGAATTCCAAAGATAAGAAGAAGAACACTAAGAAAAGATAGGACTTTTTTCTTTCTTCTTTTTGGTGTGAAGTTGAATTGTCTCATCTATGTTTTTGTCATCCTGAATTTATTTCAGGATCTGCATTGTCATTCCCGCGAAACTTGTCCTCGCGAAAGCGGGGAGCGGGAATCCAGAATTATATAGATTCCGGATCAAGTCCGGAATGACACTAATAAGGAAATATTATTGTACTACATCACACTGCCCCTTGTCCAGAGAGCATTACGATTGGCGTTTTAAAAATAATTTTTAAATCAAGCCATAAAGACATATTTTTTACATAAGAAGCATCCATAGCAATTCGCTTATCAAAATTAACCTCGGATCTCCCCGAAACCTGCCAAAAACCTGTTATTCCAGGCTTTACCGAAAGTACCTTAGATACGAGTTTTTTTGTATGGGGAAATTTATTTTGTTGATTTTTTAGCTCGTCGGGGTAATAAGCTCGCGGTCCGACCAAACTCATTTCTCCCTTTAAAACATTTAAAAGTTGTGGAACTTCATCAAGAGAATGTTTGCGAATAAATTTACCTATGGTGGTAACTCTGGGATCTTTGCGTAATTTATAACTTCCTTTTTTATATTCTTCATATAATTCTTGAAGTCTTGGATCAGTCCTTAAAAGGTGGTGGGCATTTTCAATCATCGAACGGAATTTATACATTTTGAATTTCTTTCCGTATTCGCCGATTCTTTCCGGCACATCGGCAAACACTGGACCTGGAGAATCAAGTAGTATTGCAATCGCAGTCAGCAAATATATGGGTGAGAAAAAAATCAATAATGTTATCGCGCCAAAAAGGTCAATCGCCCTTTTCAAATACCTCTTATAAAATGTATTTCCGACGAAAGAAAAGTCATTTTGCATTGGATATATTCTAACAAATTTATTCTAAGTGAGTTTTTCGTGTTCGGTCCCCTCAAAACTCTCAACAAGTTTTTTGATCTTAGGAACCGATTCTTTTTTAGTAATTAGCAGAACATCTTTTGTATTTACTACTAGATAACCCTTGAGGTCAATTCCTACAATCAGCTTTTTATTCTCATGATTATACACTAGGTTGTCGACGCTCTCACGAAGCATGACATTTCCTTGAATTACATTATCTTCTGGCTTAGTCTGCAAAGCTTCTTTTAGCGCCTCCCATGCGCCTATATCACTCCAGCCAATATCAACTGATAGTACATAGCCATTTTTCGGATTCATTTTCTCAAGAATAGCTTCATCGAAAGAAATCTTATCAATCGTTGGATATATTTTGTTTAAAACTTTTTCGTAATTTCTTGTTTTATAACTTACATTTATTTGTTTTAACTTATTAAAAAGAACTGGAGCAAAAGTTTCAAACAAATTCCATAAAAATTGTGGCGTGGTCACAAAGTATCCTAAGTTCCAGGTGTGACGACCGCTTTTAAAAAATTTCTCTGCGGTAGATAGATGGGGGCGGTATTGAAATGCTTTAAATTGGTATACTGGGATCTCCCTAACTTTTTTTATCCTCTGTCCAAATTCAATATAACCCAAATTTTGATTTGCAAACCTTGGTTGCTGACCAATAAATATAATTTTGTTTGGGTCGTTTTTTATCATTTTTCCAGCTTCCCTGATTGCTCTTCGAAAGACATTTTCATTTTTAACCAAATGGTCACTCCCCCAAAGTAAAAGAAAGGGTTCAGTTTGATTTAATTTCATAAATAAAGCCGTAACCAATCCAACCGCAGGTCCAACATCTTTCATTGCGGGTTCAACAATAATGTTGTCTTTTGGAAGTTTTGGTAGTTGTTTTCTTACAACTTCTTTATACTGTTCTCCGGTTGAGATAAAAATATCATTCCAAGTAAAGTCGGGATGAAGTTTATTTACAGCAATTTGAAGCATCGTCAACTCGTTGACTATCTTCCCGAACTGTTTTGGATTTTTTTTCCTCGATAAGGGCCAAAGCCTTGTGCCTACACCACCTGCAAAAATAACTGCCTTCATAAAATAATCTTCTTGTCATACTGAACTTGGTTCAGTATCTAATTGTCATTCCCGCGGAAACTGGAATCCAGATTAAGTAGACTCCTGATCAAGTCAGGAATGACAGATCCTGAAATTAATTCAGGATGACAATGTTTTTATTAAATTTTTAAATTTATTTATAAAAATTTTTTTACTATAGCTCTCTACATTCTTTTGTCCAATCTCTTTAGTACTACGCTTCAATCTGTATTTTACCATATTGTATTTTCTTAATGCGTTATTTAGGCATTCAACGCTTTGGTCTTCAAAAAATATGCCTGTCTTTCCTTCTATAACTATCTCGCTAGCTCCTCCTTTTTTATAAGCTATCACTGGGCAGCCAAAAAACTGCGCTTCCAACGACACATAGCCAAAATCTTCCTCCTGCGGCATAATCAACGCCTCCGCATTGTTGTATAAATAACCGAGTTCTGTATCAGTTAGCTTATTCAGAAACAAAACATTGTCACTTGCCGTATTTTTTAACTTTTGTAGTTCACTACCTTCGCCAACAATTACCAAATTAGTTTTATTCCCGTTACCTATGTTGCTCGCCTGCCCGTAACTCTTCGCGTAGCGAGGCGGGCGGGGCCGTGATCGTATAGGTACCTCTTTTGTTAAGGCTTTAATCATAAGATCAACACGCTTATACGGCTCCAATCGAGACACAACTAGGAAATATTTTCCACCCTTGTCATTCCGAGCGATGATTTTTGGAGCATTCCTCCACTTCGGTCGGAATGACATTTTTCGAATTTCGGATTTAATTTTATCCCAGTATTTAATATCAAACGGCGGATATATCACTTCGGAGTTTCTTTTATAGTACTTTTTACAGCGGTCCGCGACAGTCTCTGAGATTGAAATGATATGATCCGGCCTTTGAGCGGCAATAAAATCCCACTCCCGAAGTTTGGTTAAATAACATGATAATAAAGACCTTATTATCTTATTTGGAAAATATAACTTTATATCAGACCACAGATATCTTGTTGGTGTCAGCAGATAGCAAATATGAAGAGTCCCCGGTCTTGTAATTATTGATTTGGCAAATGCAGAAGTAACAGATATTACAATGTCATAATCGGTAAAATCAAAAGATTCAAAAGCGTAAGGATAAAACGGGAAGGAAGCAAGTCTGCTTTTTCTTATGAAAGAGGGAAATCTTTGGATAAATGAAGTCTTAATCTCTAAATTCTTTGCCCAGGAAGCCTTCTCTGAATCGTAATAAGAAGTATAGAATTCCGCCTGCGGAAACATTTCATTTAGCGTCAAAAGAACCCTCTCTACCCCACCCCACTTATCGATCCAATCGTAAGTTATTGCGATTTTTTGTTTCTCTAGCATAATCCTATTATATGCTTGAATAGAAAGATTTTCTTATGTATTATCAATCTATATGACCAATCTTGATTTGGCTAAGTACAAAAGTTTGTATCTAAAAACCGCACGTGAACATCTAATTGACTTAAAAAAAAATTTATTCCAACTCAATCAGAATCCTACGGACCAGCAGTTGATCTACGAAGTATTCCGCCTTTTCCATTCTCTCAAAAGCCAAAATTATTTTATGGGTTTTGAAAAAACCGCCAATTTCTGCAAGGCGCTTGAAAGTTTTTTCCGGGCAATAAAGGAGGGAAAGCGAAACTATGATCCTACCAAGTCCCAAGTTATTCAAGACACATTCACAAAATTAGAAAATTCCCTTGCTAATATTGAAAAAGATAATACAGAAATTGATCTTTCCCAAGATATTATTAATTTAGAAGAAAAGTTGGGAGTTAATATGTCATCCTGAATTTATCCCGATTTAATCGGGATCAGATGCTGAACCCTGCCTTGCCGGCAGGCAGGCAAGTTCAGCATGACAAAAAACATTATGAAATTATTGCTTATAGAAGATGATGTCTTTTTTCGCAAATTTTACGTTGAAAAACTTAAGGAAAAGGGTTTTGAAATAGAGGAGGCTGATGATGGCGAACAAGGCCTTGAGAAAACTCGTAGCTTCAAACCTGACCTCATTATACTTGACATAATCATGCCAAAAAAAGACGGATTTGAAGTCCTGAATACTCTTCACGCCGACGATAATCTAAAAAAGATTCCCGTGCTGGTTTTTTCGACTCTTGGTCAGGAGTCAGACGTCGAAAAAGCCAAAAAACTAGGTGCTGCCGATTATGTAAATAAGAGTCTGTTTGACTTCAACGATTTGCTGGCAAAGATAAACATATTGACCAAAAATAAATTTCAACCAACAACTTCCAAGTAATCCAAACAAATCACAACCTCCAACTTTCAAAGTTCAAATTTTGGGGATTTGATTATTTAGAATTTGGAATTTGTTTGTATCTTGGTAATTGGAATTTGAAGTTTCATTTACTATGGTAATTGCAGACGATCAACTAAAAACTCTTATCCTAAAAACAAAAATAATAGATGAAAAAGGATTCACAAAAATCCTGGAATATGCAAAAATTTCTGAAGTTTCTCTATCCGAAGCTCTGGTTGACAATAATCTGGTCTCCGATGAAAATTTAGGACTCTTGATTTCAGATTTTTTGAAGCTGCCTTTTATCGTGCTGTCTAAAACCGCCATTCCTCCTGAGGTCTTTCGCATTATTCCGGAAAGAATCGCTAGAAAAAATAAAGTTATAGCCTTTGCAAGATCTAAGGAGGGGATAAAGGTTGCAATGGCTGATCCGCGAAATACAGAACTTTTGCAACTAATTTCAAAAAAAACCGGCGAACGGATATTCCCTTATTTTGCCACGATTCGAGATATAAATAATACATTCCAGATTTATCGAAAGGAACTGCAAAAAAACTTTGACGAACTGGTATTTAAAGAAACGCACGGCAAAAGCTTAGAGGAGGCACCAATCACAAAAATCGTTGACTTATTGATTAATTATGCCTATCAGGATAAAGCTTCAGACATCCATATTGAACCTCAAGAAACAAGCTCACTTATACGTTTCCGAATCGACGGAATTCTGCACGATGTCCTAACGCTGCAAAAAAATCTTCATGATCGGATAATTTCTAGAATTAAAGTTCTATCACGCCTTAGAACCGATGAGCATCTGAGCGCTCAGGATGGAAAAATGCGGATCAAGCTGGAAGAAGAAACTCTTGACATTCGCGTATCTATTATTCCCATCGCTGATGGCGAAAAAGTAGTGTTGAGGCTACTTTCCTCTCGAGCTCGCCGCTACTCGCTTATCGATCTGGGGATGAACCAAACTGATCTTGGAAAAGTAACTACAGCCTTCACCAGGTCGTACGGTATGATTTTGTCAACCGGGCCTACAGGTTCGGGCAAATCAACCACAATCTATTCTATTTTAAAAATTATCAATACAAGAGAGAAAAATATAACAACTATCGAAGACCCGGTCGAATACAGAATAAAAGGCGTCAATCAAATTCAAGCCAATCCCAAAACCAACCTCACATTTGCTAGCGGCCTTCGCTCGGTTCTTCGGCAAGACCCTAATGTGATATTTGTCGGCGAAATTCGCGACATTGAAACAGCTGGTATTGCCGTTAATGCTGCCTTAACCGGTCACCTTGTTCTTTCCACCCTCCATACAAACGACGCCGCGACAGCCCTTCCAAGACTATCAGATATGAAGGTTGAGCCTTTTTTGGTTGCCTCAACGGTTAACGTCATCATCGCTCAAAGATTGGTTAGAAAAATCTGTGATATGTGTAAAATCTCTGTCGACGTGACCCAAACAGATTTGCTAAAAAACATCCCTCCGGAGTTAGTAAAAAAGCA
>Ga0155807_124_pt5 | contig 44815 bp, 47 predicted proteins | sample RifCSPlowO2_01_FD_107461 | JGI IMG/M metagenome (GOLD analysis project Ga0155807, IMG submission 107461) | Candidatus Roizmanbacteria bacterium RIFCSPLOWO2_01_FULL_37_13 | reverse complement strand
AATTTGACAAAATCCAGTTTCCATCCCTGCGATCTTACACCGAGGTTTAAATTTTGGCTGTCGATAAAGGCGTATATATTTAATTTTCTATTTGTCATGTGGCACTTAACATTTTAGCACTTAAAATAGTTTTCTAAAACGAGGAGAATATTGCCTTTATTGTAGTATTTGCGATAACTTTTATTATCTATCCACACATACCAGTCGTGTTCGTCAGACAATTTTAATTTACCGTGTAGATACTGGCATTCGAAAAAAACAAGATATATCTTAAAAAGAGTCTATCTTGCGTAAAAAAAATGAGCGGTGGAAGGGATTTGAACCCTCGACCTTCTCCTTGGCAAGGAGACGTTCTACCGCTGAACTACCACCGCACTCCTTCGCTAAAGCTACGGAGTGTGAACGCAGCTGATTTTAAACTCTTACTACGCTCGCACCTCGAAGCTCCAAAAGCGAAGTGGTGCCGCTGAACTACCACCGCATTTAGGTAGTATTATAAAAAATTTTCAGGGCTTGTTCAAATGCTTCTTTGTCTGATTTATAGGTGAGAGTTTTTCTGACCTCATCGGTTGGCGCGAACTTTGCATCCATCATCTCCCAGTCGTGGTTTTTTGGATCACCGGATATATATTCCATCAAAAAGTAATAGACGGTTTTATCAACTAGATATTCGCCGAAACGGTATTTGTATTTTACTTCGATTGGTTTGTCAATGACTATTTTCGCCTTGACTCCGCCTTCTTCTTCGACTTCCCGCAATGCAGCATCTTCGATGGACTCTTTTGAATCTTTATCTCCAATCAAGCCTTTTGGGAATCCCCAGCCTTTGTGTTTTGAGTGTTGGGTGATAAGCCACAATACCTGTTTGAAGTTGGAGCTTGGATGTTTGACGATTTTAAATACAATACCGCCGGCAGAGGTTTCAGTTTTGTATTTCATGAGATTATTATAAATTGTTATTTATCTTTTTAACCACAAACTTCCCCTACCTTAACCTCCTGAGCAATTTAATTGTTCTAGATATCCATGTGGTCTTAGTTGTTCCTCAAGATACCTGATATGCTCACCGTCCCTGGTTCCTAAATTAAGGTTATTGTCAATACTTAAGACAGGAATACCTTTTTGGTCTAATAATAATCTAAAATTAGAGTTAAAATCATCATGAGCAAATATGAGCGTAACAGCGGTTGGCCTATCTGGACGGAGCTTAGACCTTCTAAGTCGGGTTTCCATTGTTGTTTCGGGATGCAAGCAGAATAAAATTCTGTCTAATACTTTTGGGGGTAATGCACCTTGAATAAACTGATTGAAGAGATGATTGTAAGATATATCTACGCCTGCAAACGGTGAACCTAACTTGTTTCCATTGGCTCCGCAAGCTAATTCCGCCAAGATTAATCTGTCATCTCGTTGTTCTAATATTGACGTCCAGAACAAATGTAATGTTCTATCAGTGATCCAGTTGCTGGTAGCCATAAAAGGCCAAACTGAATTTGCAGCACTGACTGCATGGTCATGGCCGCCATATTCGTTACCTATAAATCCCAACCTAGCAGCATTTTCGACTGGGTGTGTATGATTATTACCATGATTCATAAAATGATCGTCTTGAACGGAAGTCGCAATGAAATCAGTGTCACTAATTACCGCCTGATAAGGTAATCCAGCAATTGAAGCGAAGGCTTCAAGATAGGTAGTTTTCCCTCCGCTTGAAGGAGCTGTGCATAGAATTACATTTTTTATCATTTATTCCCTTTAAAAATTCTGTGGTGGCGGCCACAGACTGCAATATATTTAGCTTTCGTTGTTGCTTCCAGTCTTTTAGTTCCGCCGGAAATTCTTTCAGTGTACTTGGCGCGGGCCCCGCATCGTTCACAGATTGCAAAAAGCTCCATTCTTTCATCTGCCAGATCAAATAGTTCATGCATCAGACGGAAATATTTTCTGTTGTAGTCATAAAGCAGACCATTTAAAACAACGTCTACTCCCTGTTCTAATAATTTAAAGACGACTTTTTTGGTAGGGGAATCGGGAAAGAACTGCACGGAATCTATAAGAGTTTTATCGGGATTTTCTTTTTTGACAATATTTAAAATCGGCTGGGGCTTTTTATTTTCGATAAAAATTACCGGAAGATTTCTTTCGTCGTGAGAGTTAGTTTTCCCTCTGCGGTTTTTGACTTCGGCACCCTCGGCCTTAAAACAGAGAACTTTGAACCCGTTTTTTGTAAATACTCTATATAAGGTAATTAGTTTGCTGGTTTTCCCGGCAAACATTGGCCCGGCAATCACAGTCAAGTGCCCTTTTTTTCCCATAAAGTCAGTAGTGAGTCTACTATATTACGGTGGATTTCGTCAATAGATTTTTCAGCATCAATCCTGATAACATTCTTAAAATTTTTCAAAACCTGCACGTATTTTATTCTTTTTTGCTTTAATAAATTGATTTTTTCAAATTTGCCTTTTTCTTCACCGGTTTTTTTAGCCCTGTTTTCGATACGCTTTAGTGCAGCTTGTGGTTGAATATCAAAATAAAAGACGAAATTAGGAATCGGTTCAAATCTAGAGTAAAGATAGTTAATTAAATCCCTCTGTGACTGATTTTTCGCCTGATAAACGAGAGAACTTATATAGTTTCGCAAACTGATGACGGTCTTTCCCTGCATAAGCGCAGGTAAAATTTTGTTTTGGACAACTTCATTGCGGTCGGCTATAAAGAGGTAGACTTCGGAAAAGTCATCAGTTTTTTGCTTTCTCCAAAGCTTTAAAATGTCCTTCATCTTGAGTGTCGGGTGATAAACTATTACGATTTTTTCTCCGCACTTTTCCAGATATTTAGCTAAAAGTTTTGCTTGAGTTTCTTTGCCTGTACCGCTTATTCCCTCAAGCACTATTAGTTTTCCTTTGTATATCTTTTTATAACTGTCTACTTCAGATAGCAAAAGTCGAGTCAAATAAAACTGTTCTTTGGCGATGTTTTTGCTTTCGAGAAACTCCAGTCCCTCAAACCTTTGTGGCATTTTCAGGTTTAACCTCTCCACAGCTTTTGTCATCGGCTGATCCGCTTCAGAGGTGAAGTATATCGATCGCAGCATACCTCTGAAACCAAATCCGTCTAAGAAATCGGCATCTTTTAAAATCCGCGATTCCAGAAGTTTTGAGCTGAAAAAAGGCTGATCATGCTCGCTAATAATCTGAAGAATTAGTTTAATATCTTGATCAGAGTAACCGACTTTTTTAAGAAGCGGTTCGGCTAGAAAAGCTGAGTATTGGCTGGATTTTTTACCATGTAATTTTGGATTGTTCCGGCCAAGGTCGTGCAGTAGTGCTGCCGCCACGACTATTTCCCGACTTGCTTTATATTTTTTTGCTAGGACCAAGGCGTGACTTGCAACGTTAGTTAGATGATCTAGTCCATGTGAGGGACTTCTCAATTTTGTTTTTATAGTTTGAATAATCGCTTTTTCCCTTTTAGTCCAAATCACAAGTTCAGTTTTATATTTCATATTTAGAGATTAGTATTTAAGCTACATAATCGGTAATTATTTACATTTACCAACTCGATACCACGTGGATCATAGATGGTAATTCAATTGAATCTACCTTTTCGATAAAATTGCCAAAACCAGTAACCGAAAAAGAGTTGGAAAGGAATGTTGATCCAAATGCCCCAAGGGAATTTGAAAAATGGCCAGAGGATTAATTCTGCTACTCCTAAGCCGCCGTTATCTATAATGGCAAATAAGATTAAATACTTCGATAACTTGTTATGGGGGTTTTTATAAATATATAGATATACAAATGTATCCAACAACACGATTATTCCCCAAATTCGAAGCAATGTTACTTGACTATTTGTTAAATTCAAACCCAGAAGAGGAATTAGATTGGCCGGAATTAAGAGAGGAATCAATCCCCAGATAAAAATTACCATGAAGAATTTAAAATACATGATTTTTTTAAAAGCAGAGGAGTCAAGGATATTCATGTGTCTTTGTTTTTCAAAACGGCCTGCGGAGATGGAGGGATTCGTCCTGTACCAGAGCGGAGGGTACAGGATTCGAACCTGTGAGGGCAAAAGCCCACAAGTTTTCAAGACTTGCGCCATAAACCGCTCGGCCAACCCTCCGCGCTCGGTACGGGCTTCAAGACCGGCCCGTTCAACCGCTCCGGCACATCTCCAGATGCATGTCCTCCCATTCTTACTTCTCGCCTTACCTACTATTTGTAGCGCGGCTAGAAGAGCGAATTTAGGAGGACACAAGAAGCTTTAATTTCTCATTCTTCGAAAAGAGCTTCTAGTGAGGCGCGTGCCGGAATCGAACCGGCGCATAGCTGTTTTGCAGACAGCTGCGTTTCCTCTTCGCCAACGCGCCTAAGTCTTTATATTTTACCTAACTTAAGGAGATTTTCCAATCAGAATGAAGGTCTTCACTTCAAAATTTTTTTGATCTTACCGACGAGATCAGTATTTAAGTGAGACTTAATTCTCGAGAGCGTCTCATCTATTTGATCTTCATTTTTGATGATGTAGTCTGTCGCGCCCATAGATACGGCAGTCTTTTTCTCGCCTTTTAGATCGGTGAGCATGATAATCGGAGTATGCTTAAAAGACTCATTGGCTCGAAGCTGTGATAAAACATCAAAACCGTTTAGTCCTCCAGGTAACATAACGTCTAAAACGACAAGGTCGGGATGATAGTTTGTCGCCAAAGCCAGACCCTGGATGCCTGTAAAAGCCTGGAGTACCACAAAGCCGTCTTTAACCAGTTTATCAAAATAGACTTGCTGGAGAAGTTTATTGTCTTCGACGATTAGAATTTTTTTGGATAAGTTTGTCATTTTTTTATTTTAGCATATAATCGGGCGATTTTATTTAAAATATTAGCCCTAAAATGATTATTGCTACCGGTATGATGACGAAAAACCATTGAACAGGCGTACCGCTTTGCGGGATGGTTGGGGAGGATTGTTGCGCTAGTGCTTCAGTTACAGCAGAGGAAATTTCTTGGGCTGGCGTATTGGTGGGTAGAGGAGTGGAGGTAGGTGTTTCGGTTGGCGTGGATTCTACTGTATCGGTTGGTGTCGGTGTTGGTGTAGGAGTTGGTATTTCAGTTAAGCCGGGAGTAGATGTAGGCGTAGGTGAAGCTTCTTCAGTTGGGGTGGGTGTAGTAGTCAAGGTGGGTGTAAGACTGGCTTCAGGAGTGGCAGTCGGAGTAGTTTCCTCAGGCGGAGTAGGAGTGATGGTTGGAGTGAGTACAGGGGTTTCGGTAATATTAACCAAGCAGGTAGCAGTATCAGTTTTTTCAGGTCCTGTGCCGCAACTATTTACGGGAGTTACCAGACATTTATAGGAGTGTCCGGCGACCGGGGTAAAGTTAACTTTTTTTTCAGTAGTTGTTGTAGTTAAAATTGTTGATCCTGTCGTCTGGTCGACTATCCGGACGTTGAAAGATGTTGCAGTATCGTCGCTTGACCAGTTACACGTACCGCTATTCACCGGACAAGAAGGGCCGGTAGCTTTACCCGGAATGGTTGGTTTTCTCCTCAATAGAAATAATCCTGTTAAAAAGCCAATGACTAAAACTCCGATGAAAACCGAGCTTAAGATTATTATAGTTTTTTTATTCATATTTGTTATTTTTGTTGACAAGCTTCACAAGTTATTTTTATATCGGTGACAGCGTTAGGTAAGGGACAAATTCCGGGAGTAGGCGTTATGGTTGGGATAGGAGTCTCTGTCGGAGTTAACGTGGGCGTAGGAGTACTTGTTGGAATGGGAGTAGGGCTTTTTGTAGGAGTGATGGCTTTTGTAGGACTGGGAGTATTGCTGGGTTTTGGAGTCGGAGTTGGAGACGGTGGAGAAGAAGTATTTTTTACACAGATATTAATGTGGGAACTGTCTCCTCCGTTGTCGAAGCTCATTAAGTCTGTTGTCAGATTGAGTTTAAACAGAGGTCCCCAAGAGCCTTGCCCTGAAGGGGGCAGTGATACACCGTTTATCGACCAGGGTTTTTCTCCCTTCTTCGGATCGTTGTCAAATATCAGCGCCGAGTCTAAAACGACCTGATTCAGAAAACTGACTTTCATTGCAGGTACGTATTGAACCAAGGGTACTCCGTCTCTATTTTCCATCTTAGGATTACCTGACAAACTCTCTATTTTTCCTCCCAATGCCACCGTTGAACCGACACGAAGATTTGTCGAACTGGTAAACAGATGCTGCGTACCGCTTGGACAATTTGGTGCTGCAGTAGCTTGAGAGCGTATACTTTGTCTAGTGGTGATGAGGTATATTGTTAGAAAAAAGAAGGATACGACTGCGATCACCACCAATACTAATAGTAATTTTTTACTCATAAGCATATTAATAAGCATATAATATATTAAATATGGTACAACAGAAATGGAAAATAATCGATAATCAAAACTTAGCGGATATCAAGGTAGAAGTCTATGGAAAAAACGAAGAAGATCTGTTTGGCAATATTTTAGGAGTTTTTACAGACATAGTTACAGAGGTAGATAAGGTAAAGGAGGAAAAAGAGATAGCCATTAAAATAACCGGAAAAAATTTGTCCGAGCTGATTTCAAACTTCATAAACAAGCTTATATACATAAAAGACACATCTCTTACACTCTTCAAGAAGGGAAAATTTAGATTGACATTCATAGAAGACGGATACAGCCTTTATTCTGTTCTTTTGGGTCAAAAAATCTCAAGAAATCTCCCGATTAAAACCGACATAAAAGCACTTACTCTCCATAAATTCAAGGTTGAGAGGATAGGTAAAAAATATAAAGCGACATTGGTTTTTGATATTTGAATTGTTACAAAGCCATATTGTCAACCGAAGCGGTTGACAGTTAGTGCGATAACGCTCTAAATATGGTCAATTTATACGGTTTTGAACTAAACAAAATCGGAGAAGCCGAGTATGAGGTAAAGAATGATTATCAAGGGAGTGCCTTAAGGATTTTTGCCGAGGAAAAGCTGTTGACCAAGATGGATGAAGAAGTTTTTATCCAAGCTAGGAACGTCGCACAGCTTCCCGGTTTGGTAGGACCGACCATTATCATGGCGGACGCTCATTCAGGATATGGAGCGCCGATCGGGACTGTATTTGCCATGGATGCGGAAGAAGGATATGTTTCTCCCGGAGCCGTCGGATATGACATCAACTGCGGAATGAGGCTGATTACAACTAATCTTTTTTATGCTGAATTAAAAAATTCGATTGAAAAACTTATAAATCTTTTATTTGATTATGTTCCGGCTGGCGTTGGCAGAAAAGGATTTTTAAAGGTGAGCAGGGAAGAATTAAAGAAATTAGTTCAGGACGGAGTCTCGTATCTTGTTTCAGCCAAAGGTATTGGTTGGTCGAATGACATCCGACATATTGAAGAAAAGGGAAAAATTGCCGGTGCAGATTTTTCGTCTGTATCCAAAGAAGCTGTGGACCGTGGTATGAGCCAGCTAGCTACGCTTGGCTCGGGCAATCACTATCTTGAAATACAAAAGGTTGAAAAAATTATTAATAAGGATCTGGCTAAAGAGTTAGGTATCAAAGAAGTTAATCAGATTGTTGTCATGGTTCACTGCGGTTCACGCGGATTCGGGCATCAAGTCTGTACCGATTATTTAAGAATATTCGAGAGACACCTGTCTGAATTCAAGATTGTCTTAAACGATAGGCAGTTGGTTTGTGCGCCTATTCACTCACAATATGCAAAGGAGTATCTTGCCGGAATGGCTGCCGCCGCCAACTTTGCTTTTGTAAATAGGGAAGCAATAACCTATCAAATTCGGCTTGCTTTTGAAAAAGTTTTTGGAAAGTCGGCGGAGGAGCTTGAGATGAATTTGGTCTACGATGTAGCTCATAATATGGCAAAGTTCGAGGAGCATGAGATTCCCAATAATCTCAAAAATAATGGAGGGTTAAAAAAGAAAGTATTGGTTCATAGAAAAGGCGCTACGCGTTCATTTCCCGGCCAACCTGTGATAATTGGAGGTTCGATGGAGACGGGAAGCTACCTTTTGGTTGGCAGCGGTGAAGCAATGAAAAAAGCGTTCGGATCAACCGCGCATGGATCCGGGCGGACTATGTCGCGAGCCAAGGCAAAAAAGATGGTGCATGGGCAAAAGTTATGGCAGAAGATGAAGAGTCAGGGAATTATAGTCAGGTCTGCGTCATGGGCCGGCTTGGCGGAAGAAGCAGGATTTGCCTACAAAAATATTTCGGATGTGGTAGAATCTATATCGTCAGCAGGGCTTTCCAAGCCGGTTGCCTATTTTAGACCGGTAGGAAATATAAAAGGATAAATCCTTAAATTCCAAGAAACAATTCACAAGTTTTCCAAACAAGTTCCAACTTTTAAATTTCAAATTCCAAAAGAATTTGTTTGAATTTTGAATATTGAGATTTGGGAATTGGAGTTTATTTGTATCTTGGTTTTTGGAGCTTGGAAATTAATGCGATAAATATGTACAATAGTCCAACTTACGGAAAAGTCGATCTTGAGAAACTAAAAAATATCATAACCACCTTCATGGCGCAGAACAAGAAAGCAAGATATGAGATCATCGTTGGAACGGATTCACAAAAAGTTAGAAAGGACGTATATGATTTTGTCTCGGCGCTTATCGTTCATCGGGTAGGATTCGGAGGAATTTATTTTTGGAAAAGGCAGATAGTTGACCGAAAAATAAGCCTGAAGGAAAGAATATATATGGAAGCTACGATGTCTCTGGAGACATCTGAGAATTTCATCAATTTTTTCAAGATTAATGGGATTTCAAGATATAATATCCAAATTCATGTTGACATAGGGCATAACGGAGAAACCAGAGATATGATCACTGAAGTAGTCGGAATGGTTCGGGGAAGCGGTTATGATGTAAAGATCAAACCAGACTCATACGGTGCTTCAAAGGTGGCTGATAGATACACTTAAAAGTAAATCCCAAGATACAATTCACAAGAAACAAATAAATCACAAATAACAACTCACGCGATACAAAAAATTCCAAATCACAATCCATAAGAAACAAACGAATCAGAAATAAAGTCAACACACCATATTTATGAGTAGATTAGAGTATGCATTAGCTCCAAAAGATATAAAAGAACTATCTATAGGTAATGTTGTAGAAATTGGTCCTTATGGATTTACTGCTTCAGTTTTTGACTTTGGACCAATAAAATATGTAGCAATAACCGCTTTTAACGGTGGACAGTCGATCGGTATTTGTGATTTTCGCTATACAGATAATGTAAAAAATGCCACGTTAGACTCACCTATAATTGTTAAAAGACCCGATTTGATTGTGTCAGGTATTGACTTAAGAGTAGCTGCGGGTGTTGATGGTGTTTACGTTGATAAAAGATATAGAAAACAAGGAGTTGGCTCGGTTTTAATTAAAATGGGTATAGATACTGCTAGAGAACTTGGAGCGCATAGGTTTATTATTAATCAACCAAATGTTGATAGATTCTCATGGTTTAAAAAATTGGGAGGGAAAGAGGTTTTAGGAGCATTTATTTTTAATTTGAATTGATTTCTGTTTCTTTAGGCTTTATAAACAATTAACTGCCTGAATTTTTAATGATTGTAGAAAGAATATTTTTTAGTTCGATATTTTCTTTTAATAAAACATTTACCTGTTCTTCAAATTTATTTTCTGCTTCAATTATTAGTTTTAACCAATAGATTGTTTCTTTTGCTTCTTTTCGAGCAATCTTAACTCTATGTAGAAAATCTTTTTTTCCAAGTGAATCGTTTGCTTCAATATAGTTTGCCCCGATAGCTGTTCCCGATCTTATAAGCTGACCAATTAGGGGAATGGTAATAATATTTTTTGGAAGTGATTTACATAAACGAATTATTTCTTTTGAGAACTCCAAAGTTCTTTCTTCCAAATCGTATTTATTGTTAATGGTCATTATCTAGTTTGTTAATTGAAGTTTTGTTTTTTGAAATTTATTTGTATCTTGTTTCTTGGAAATTTGATTATTGTTTGTATCTTGTTGGTTGTTTCTTGTAGCTTTAGGACATAAACTCTTTTAAGTTAGATTCATTTATTGAAAAACTTGTTCCTTCGCCAGCGACAATTTTGAAAGCTATTTTACGTACAATTCCTTCGATATTTCTTTCCAGCGACCGAATACCGGCATCATAACCAAGAGGTCTTATTATTTTATGCAAAGACGCATCGTCGATTTTAAGGTTGTCTTGGGTCAGGCCGGCGATTTTGAGATAGCGTGGCAAGACGAAGCTTTTGCCTATCACTAGCTTTTCTTCATCGGTGTACGACGGCATCTGAATCACTTCAAGCCTATCCAGGACTGCTGTAGAAATGTTATTGGTATTATTAGCCGTGGCTATAAATAAAACTTGAGAAAGATCGAAAGGGTAATCGATAAAATAGTCCACATAATTGCTGTTTTGTTCCGGATCCAGCAGTTCAATCAAAACACCCATGATTGAGGCACGCGACTCTGGAGTTATACGATCCAGCTCATCAAGGAGAATGATTGGATTTTTAACTTCGGCTCGTCGTACTGCTTTTAAGATCATTCCCGGCTCGGATTCTGGGGTAGTTTTCGATTGACCGCGAAGATCTAGCGCCGAAGATAAGCCACCAAATGGGATTCGCATGAATTTTCGACCCAGGGCTTCTGCAATCGACTGGGCAAGAGTAGTTTTACCCGTACCTACAAGTCCGATGAAAAAAAGTTGTGGGGCGTGGGTTACGCCTGACGGCAGTTTTTGTTTTTGGACGATAAGGACAGAAAGATATTCGAGGAGACGCCGCTTGATATTTGTCAATCCGTAATGGTTCTTGTCGAGTACGGCTTTTGCCTTTTGAATATCAAGGACGTCGTCGGTTTTTTTGTTCCAGGGAAGGCTAGTTATCCAATCGATGTATTTTGTAGTGATATCTATCTGTGATAGATTTCCTCCATATTTTAAAGTGAGTGCGATTCGATCAATTTGGTGGACCGCCTTCTCACGCAGATTAGCAGGCAGTTCTGCTGATTGCAAACGAGCTCTTAATTTATCAACTTCTGATGACCCATTAGATGTGTCCATAATGTTAGCAGTCTAATTATCCACTTGACAAAACGAAATTTTTTTTGTAAAGTATTGTTGTGAAAAATAGAAATTGCAAAACAATTTCATTTTACAAGTTGTATTATTAAAAATCTATGGCAAAACAAAAGCATAATATCCAACCTCTTTTTGATTACGTATTAGTAAAACCTCTTGAGCAAACCCAAACTACCCCTTCAGGAATAGTTCTACCGGACACAGCCAAAGAAAAACCGCAAGTCGGTCAGGTCATGGCCGTCGGGCCGGGAACAGTCAATGATCATGGCCAAAAAATTCCGATGCTGGTTAAAGTAGGCCAAAAAGTTCTTTATAAAAAATGGGGCGGGAATGAAGTCAAAGTTGGGAATGAAGAATGGTTGCTGATAGAACAGAAAGATGTAATGGCAGTTGTTAATTAACTTGTTAATTTGTTAACTCGTTAACGAGTTAACTGGTTAACGGGTTTTAATTACAAATTATTAAATAAATAAATGGCAAAACAACTCAAATTTTCCGAAGACGCAAGACAAAAACTTGCAAAAGGTGTTAACATTTTAGCGAAAGCAGTCGTTACTACATTAGGCCCTCGTGGCCGAAACGTCGCCCTAGATCGCAAGTGGGGCGCTCCGAATGTCGTACACGACGGAGTCTCCGTAGCGAAAGAGATTGATCTTGAAGACCCATTTGAAAATATGGGAGCGCAGCTTGTCAAAGAGGCGGCTTCAAAGACCAACGATGTGGCAGGTGACGGAACCACAACGTCGACATTGCTCACTCAAATGATGGTTAATTACGGCTTAAAAAATATTACAGCTGGAGCCAACCCGATGATTTTGAAAAAAGGGATAGAGATGGCTGTGGAAGAAGTCGTCAATCAAGTAAAAAAAATGTCTAAAAAAGTTTCGATCAGTAACGAGGAGGAGATTGTTCAGATTGCGACAATTTCAGCGGCCGATCAGCAGATTGGATCACTCATCGCCGAGGCAATAAGAAAGGTAGGAAAAGATGGAGTCGTGACGGTCGAAGAAGGAAAAGGTCTTCAGATGGAGATACAGTACAAAGAGGGGATGGAGTTTGACCGCGGTTATGCTTCAGCCTACTTTGTCACCGACCCGGACAAAATGTTTGCCGAAGTTGAAGACGCCTATATTCTAATTACGGACAAGAAAATTTCGGCAGTATCAGACCTGCTTCCCTTTTTGGAAAAATTTGTCAAAGTTTCTAAAAACTTGGTAATCATGGCCGACGAGGTCGAGGGAGAAGCTTTGGCGACATTAGTAGTAAATAAGTTGAGGGGGACATTTAACACACTCGTTGTCAAGGCGCCCGGTTTTGGCGATCGAAGAAAAGAGATGCTTGAAGATGTCGCCATTCTAACCGGTGGAACAGTCATCTCTGAAGATTTAGGAAAAAAACTCGAAAATATCGAGGTTGACGACTGTGGTAAGGCCGATAAGGTATGGTCAGATAAAGAAAATTGCCGCATAATTGGCGGAAAGGGCGACTCGTCTAAAATAAAAGCCAGAGTTGCCCAGATAAGGCGTGAGATAGAGGAATCTACATCTGATTTTGATAAAGAAAAACTCCAAGAGCGACTGGCAAAGCTTTCGGGAGGTGTCGCTGTCATAAACGTCGGTGCGGCAACCGAAGTTGAGATGAAAGAGAAAAAAGAAAGAGTTAACGACGCAGTGGCTGCCACAAAAGCAGCGCTTGAGGAAGGAATTGTTGCCGGAGGAGGCGTTGCTTTACTTCAGGCAAGAAGTTCGCTAGTGGGGTTAAAGAAGAAGATGGAGTTTGAGGAAGAAAAGACAGGCGTCGATATTGTTTATCGGTCATTAGCAGAACCTCTGAAGATGATAGCGGCCAATTCGGGAGCCGATGCCGGCTGGGTACTCAGGAAAGTAGAGGAAGCAAAAGGTAGCGACTACGGTTTTGATGCCCTTACGCTAGAGTTTGGTTCAATGCTGAAGAGAGGCATCATCGACCCGGCCAAGGTAGTGCGCTCGGCACTTGAAAATGCCGCATCGGTGGCAACGATGGTTTTGACGACAGAGGCATTGATAACCGATATTCAGGAAAAAGACAAAACACCAGCGGCTCCCCAAATGCCGGAATATTAAATTGACTAAAACTTTAAAAAGTTTACCCCGCCTAATTCGGCGGGGTTTTTTATAATGTTAAAGTGAAAATACTAGTTTTAGTCGGCTCTGGAGAATTCACGCAGTCGATGATAAAGATTGACGGTTATCTTATTGAGCGAGTTGAAAAAATTAAGAGAAAGCAAAGAATAAATGTTGCGATAATTCCGACAGCTTCTGTTCCAGACGAGCGCCAGCAAAATTGGATTGACGAAGGGGTAAAGCATTTCAAAAGATTAGGAGTCAACCCGTTTGGCTTAAATATTGTTGAAAAACATGATGCAAGTAAAAAATCTAATCTCGATAAATTAAAAACTGCCTCAGTTATCTATTTTTCCGGTGGACATCCTGGTTACCTTCTAAAAATATTTAAGAATTCTAAGTCTTGGAATTTAATAGAGAATCTTTACGAAGGTGGAAAAATTTTAATTGGATCATCTGCTGGCGCGATGATTTTGGGAAATTATGTTTTAGCGAATGCTCAAGAGGCGTTCGATAAAGGAGAAAAGCCTATGTGGAAAAAAGGACTTGATTTAGTTCCTTATTCTATATTTCCGCATTTTGATTGGGCTCAAAAATATAAACAGAAATTATTAAAAAAAGTCATAGATTCTGCCCCAAAAGCTGTCCGTGAGTGCTGGATGGGAATAGACGAGGATACTGCTTTGCTCGTTTTTAACAATAAGCAAGTAAGGTTAATGGGAAAAGGGACTTTAACAATACAATTAAGGAATAAATCACGAACCTATCGAGTTGATCAAGAATTTATTATTTAAGGAGAGAATGAAAATTTGGAGTTGCGTTGAATTATTTTTTTAGAACTTCCTTTTAAAATAGTTGTTGTTCCATTTCCCATAACAGAAACTTCCTTTTTGCTTAAATCAAAAATGCAGGCTGTTTGTTCGTCGATTCCTAAAATTGTAGTTGGACCAGGAAGAAGTTTTAATAATTTTTCAAATCGAGCTTTTCCCATATAACATCTGCTGGTGTCGATTTCTTTTCCGCCTTCGGTGTTATCCCAATGAGGAATGATGCTAAGATTCAAATCCCATTGCTGAAAAAAATCCAGCCCTTCTTTCCAATGAAGATCTTCACCGGCTTTGTAAATTTCATAGACAGGCAGAAGATATTTGCCAAAAGCAATGGCAGTAGCGGAAGCAAAAGATATTCTACCGTAATTTTTAACAAAATCAGATAGATATTTGAGAGCCAAAGAGTTACTTAGATGCTTAGCTGCATAGGTTGGGCTGCCGGCTCCAGTATGGACGTAGTCTGACTCTAAAAGAGGCTTGAGGGTTTCAGGATCGTTTGTGTTATTTGGACCGTCTCTCCTTAGAGCCGGGACTCTAGTGATGATCGGTTTAAAATTCTGTAAACCAACCGTCAGCATTTCTGAAAGTTTATCGTACCAATAATGGGGATTTACTTCAAAACCGGTTGGCGTTTCAAGGAGTGCAATTTTGACCGGAGGAGAAAGATCCTGGATTAAATATTCATGCACTCTTCGCCCGGTTGGAGACATTTCGCCTGATCCGAAGATGGCAAGCAAAGCGTGGTCTTTTTTATTGTTTTGCGGTTCTTTGATTGTTTGAGATTTTAACTCTAGTTTTTGTCCTTCTGAACTATCAGTAATTGTAAAACCTTTTGATTCAATCTGTTTTCTTATCTCGTCGGCTCTCTTAAAATCTTTCTTTCTGCGAAGTTCATTTCTTTTATTTGCAAGATCTAAAATCTCGTCAGGAAGTTTTTGCATTCACTTATTATATCAGCAGATTATTACCACATTGTAGATTAGGGGTAGTCCAGATATTTTGTTGAGCGGCTATTTAGAAGATATTCAATTAATCCACTTAATGAGACTGTTGCTCCGCAAATTACTTTATCAGCTCCACCGTAATAGAGAAAAATAGTATTGTTTTTTAAAACATATCCGCAAGGAAAGACAACGTTATTGACAACGCCTCTTTTTTCAAATAATGTCTCCGCTTCTAATATTGGATAAGGTGTCCAGCTTATAACTTTTGTAACGTCATTTAAATTAAGTAGTATAGTCCCTACTCGATAATGTCCGTCTATTTTGCTTATTCCATGATAAAAAATAATCCAGCCCTCTTTAGTTTCCAAAGGCGGTGTGCTTATGCCAATTTTTGCTTCATCCCAAGTTCTGTTATGCGGAGTGATAATACTGGTTATTTTAAGATACTCTAAATTATCGAAATTTAGATCCTCGACGTAATCAATACAGATATTGGGTTCTATTCTATGAAATATAACGTATTTATTATTTATTTTTTTGGGAAAAAGCACGCCATCTTTATCAGCTATATTCGGGGGTGAGATAATTTTTGGCATTTTCCAATTATTCCAATTTCTTTTTAGAAAATCCGTGATGGATATAGATGTAATCGCCAGACGGGGCAGAATACCGTCATATGCCGTATATAACATATATAGGATATCATCAATGATTGTTATTCTTGGATCTTCGCAGCCTCCGGGTTTCCCGACTCCCGCAGATTTTTCAAACTTTGTTCTAACGGGATAGATCGGTTTGTTTAATCTCTCGTCTATTATTATGCCGTTATTACTTACCGCTAGACCAAGATTTGAAATATTATCCTTAGATGTAGCTCTGTAAACAAGATAGGTTTTTCCTTTAATCTCAAAAGCAGCAGGATTGAATACGCCTTTGGTTTCCCAGTCATATTCTGGTTTAGGCGAAAGTATTGGGTTATCCGGAAATTTTTTACATTTTATTGTTCCTGGAGAGTTTACTTCAAAAGACCGCATAAATTCGGTCAAATCAGCTTCGACAAGAGCGCAAGTTGTATCTGAAGCGCCATAGTAAACCTTGACCTTGTTATTTTCTGCAATTACTCCGGAAGGAAGAACAACATCGGATACTACGCCTGTTTTTTCGTAGATTTCTTGAGGATCTAGGAGAGGTCCGTGAATTCTTCCAACTATTTTTTGCGGATTGTTAAGATCTAATAAAACCGATTCGATTCTAAACTCTCTTTTAATTCTGCTACTGAAATAATGCTTGATATACGAGTAGAATAGTACCCATCCGGAGTTGGTTTTTAGCGGAGGGGCACCAACCTCAACTCCGTCACTATTTACACGTTTTAAGGAAATAATATATCTGTCTAAGTCTTTATACCACTCCTGCCAATAGTTAAGGTCCCACAAAGTTTCAATTTTATCAAATTGAGCGATTGCGACGTAAGACGGCGGATTATCAGTATTAACCGTAAGTATTACCGTATAAAGATTATTGATTTTTTCGGGAAACATTGCCATGGCTTTAGCGTTAAAAGGGGTAACAAGATATTTCTGATCTATTTTTTCTAAGTCGTTAGATATGGCAACGCCCACTCTTATATCGGTGTAATTTGGTGGGTAGTTGGCTAAAGCTGTGTAAAAAATAAAGTATCTATCATTAATTTTTGTGACTCTTGGGTCTTCACAGCCAAACTTTTCCCATTCCTGAGATGGATTAATAAATATCCGTCTATTATTAAATTTGTACCCGTCAAAACTTTCGGCTCTGCCTATAGTCGATAACCTTAATCTTTTGGTATCTATTTCTTGTTCCTTGCCCATCGCACGATAAAGCAAAATATATTTATTCTCATGCTTAACAACAGAACCGTTAAATGTTGCGAAATTTTCCCAGTCGTTTTTATTATTAGGTGAGAGTATGGGGTTGTTTAAGTATCTTTGAAATAGCATCAGTAATTTACTTCTTTAATTTCTATTGGTGAAAGTTTAGGAATTCTCTTAGTCTTTAATAGTTTTAAAAAACTATTTAGATTTGCTCTAGCTACGCAGACGGTCGAATCAGCCGCTCCATAATAGACAAAAAGTTTATTTTTAATTATTACTGCTCCGCAGGGATAGGCGATGCCAGGTTTAAATCCATTGTTTTCATATTCTTCACTGGGGCTAAGTATAGGCTTTATTGAACGATACAGGACGCGAGTTGGATTATTTAGATCGAGTAGCATGGCGCCTATATGATATTTGCTGGTATCTTTATCGTCAACTCCGTAATAAATCATTAACCAACCATCTTTTGTCTTAAGAGGTGGCGCTCCAGTCCCAATTTTGCGGCTATCCCACATACCAGGTCTTGTTTTTATTTTGTGCTCACCTTTTAGCCATTTATTTTTGCCATTGAAGTTTAGATCATCTACGAAGTCAATAAGTATGTTGGGAAAAATTCTATGAAAAAATACATATTTACCATTAATTTTTTCCGGCAGGAGACAGCCGCTTTTATCTATAACATGAGGAGGTGAGATTAAAACAGGTTTAGCCCAGTTCCAGCGTTGACCAAGAAAATCGGCCAGATCTATAGAAGTTAGAGCTAGCCTTAGGTTAGACCAACCATCAAACGCTACATAGACCATATATACTTTTCCGTCGATGAGAGTAATACGTGGATCCTCACAGCCGCTATAGCCTCCTGCTGACATTAGTTGTGGATTGACACGGCCGGACTTATTTATCTCAAATTTAGCTGACGGTCCGTAGATCGGATAGTCTAGTCGTTCGTCTATATTAACGCCATCCGAACTAACAGCGTATCCTACAGTTGAAATATAATCAAATCCTTGCGCTCTATATAAAATATGTACTTTATTATTAATATAAGTTGCAGCGGGATTAAGGGTAGTGAACGCTTCCCAATCGTTTTGTTGTCTTGGAGTAATTATGGGATTCTTTTTGTACTTATGTAATCTGCTCGGGTACTTACTGATAGATTTCGGGTCAAAGTAGAAACTTGAAAGGTATACCCCATAAATTATTTCTTCATCAACATACCAATACATCACAATTTTGTTTTTATTCATGACCGCCCCGAGCAAATGAGCTTTTTTTCCCGGCCAGTGGTCTTTGCTGTTCCAAATTGGTACTTCGGTTTTCCAAAGCAATCTGTCCGGTTTACTTTTATCAAATTCTGCAATATTTGCTTTAAAATAGGTAAATTCATTTTCGACAATTTTTTCGAAATACAAAACTAAAATCCCTTTAGGAAAGAGAAATGCTCCTCCAACTTCTGTCGGATAAGGTGAGTCCAGTAACGGTTTCTTATTTCTCATCCAACCCTTTTTTTTGGAATATCGGGCTAGATAAATATGTCTGTCACCAAAATAGATTATCCTTTTCTTTCTTTTATCTAATTCTGGGACGACAGCCGAAGAACTGAATTTTTCGACAAAATTTTCCAATTTTTGAAAATTGTCTAAAAGATCAAAATCAATACCGTCTAAACTTCTGGCTAAAAAATATAAGTCAGGATTTTGTGTTTGCTTTAGAATAAGATAGAATTGGCCATTTTCTTCAATAATTTTTATAGGGTTAGCTAGCGTTCGATCGACCTTTTTATCGATTATCTTTTTCAATCGGATTTTAATTTTATTAATTAGTTCCATTCCATTATAGGCAGTTAAATAAACTGCCTATTTTCAAATTAATGCTTTTTGAATTTTTTTTAAAGAGCAAATTATTATAGGTTTTAATATACTGAAGAATTAACCCGTTTTTCAAATTGTTATAATTATTGAATGTTATTGTTCATCTACACCTTAATAAGTCTTGTTTTAATTTGGCTAATTTCGAATATAAAAATTAAATTCTCATTTAAAATAATAGTTATATTTGCATTTATACTTAGAGTTTCAGTTACTTTACTTTTTTTATCCAGCAAAAGCGATGATATAAATACTTTTTTAAGGGACGGACAGTATCTTTTGGATCGAAACCCTAGATATGATGCGAGTTATTTTCCATTCATTGGTTATCTGGGAGTTGCCGCGATTTATTTAAAAAACTTTATTCATCCCTATGTTTTTTTAAAAATAATTTTTAGCATTTTTGATTCAGCTGTGCTTTTCCCGCTTTATTATTTAGCAAAAAAAAACTTGCAGTCAGTCTTGATTTACGCACTAAATCCGATTTCAATCATTGTTATAAATATTCATGGACAAATGGAGTCGATTCCCTTGTTTTTTTTCTTACTAAGTCTACTTTTATTTATGAAGAATAAGGTTTTAAGTTCGATTTTGACTCTATCTTTTGCTATATATACGAAGCCATGGCCAATTCTATTCGTGATACCGCTTATCAAAAAATCTAAGAAGAAACTTTTATTCGTTATTCTTGCTTTCTTTCCGCTGATTCTTACACTGATTCATTCCTTATTATTTCCTACTCCAGTACTAGATATTCTTTATAAGGTAAAAAATCATAGAGGGATATTTGGAGCATGGGGATTAAGCAAGATAGCATTGTACTTGACAGATTATCAACTAAGTCCGTTTGCGGAACAACTGATGCGAAGAATTTTTCTATCTGCTTTTGTTATTTTTTCTATTTTTAGAAAAGATAAAAATTTATTAAAAAATATTTTTATGATCATGCTTTTTCTTTTTGTCTTTACTCCTACATTTGGAATTCAGTGGTTTACCTGGCTTGTACCCTTTATAATTATTATCAGACCGAAGCTTTGGAGGATGTTTCTTGCTTTAGGAAGCGTTTACATGGCTTTTGGTTTTGCCTGGGACGTTTATCAGAATTTTCCAGATATTATATCTTTGCGGAATTCGGTTATTACGGAGCTAGGTTTTTTTGTCTGGATATTTATAATAATTTTGTTTTTCCAAAATGTGTTTTTTAAGACCACTGAAAGTTAAGAAAATTAAAGGTAAAAAAGCGCTGCTTGAAAACGGCATAAAAGCCATCTATGATAAGAAAGTGGGGAGGGTGAATGTCAATGATTTGGTGATGGTCTATGGTAATTTAATAATTCAAAAGATCGAACCGAAGCAAATAAGGTATGAATAACTTAAAAAAGGGTATTTTGCTGGCTTTTTTAGCCTCGGTAATTTCTGGATTTGCGATTTTCTACTCAAAAATATCGGTCGCTAAAATTTCCCCTCTGGTTTTAACTACTTCACGAAACTTTTATGTCGGCGTCTTATTTTTGGTCTTATTTTTAGTTTCCGGTAGGATTAAAGAGCTAAAAAAATTGAAAAAGGAACAACTGACATTTTTGATTCTGATTGGATTCATAGGCGGAGCGCTGCCGTTTTATCTTTTTTTTACCGGACTCCAATACATTCCGGCGATTAATGCCAACTTGATACAGAAAACTTTATTTGTTTGGGTGACTATATTGGCGGTAATTTTTCTTAAAGAAAAAATTACAGCTGGCTATTTCGTCAGTTTCGCATTAATTTTTACAGCTAATTTTTTCTTTGCCAAGTTTAATCTGACTTTTGGGAAAGGAGAACTGATGATTTTAGGTGCAACATTATTATGGAGTGTAGAAAATATATTAGCGAAGAAAGCCTTAAAAACTGTATCGTCGGAAACGGTTGGGTTGTTTAGGATGGGAATAGGAGGAAGTTTACTGATGGTGGTTGGTTTTTTATCAGGTAAGAGTGCGATATTTTTGACATTTGATTATAACAAGCTTTCTGTAATTGTTATAGGGGGAACAATATTGTTTTTATATGTTTACACATGGTACAAAGCTCTTAAATATACACCAGCAAGTCTCGCGGCGCTTATTCTTACTTTTGCAGTTGTGGTTGGTAACATTTTAAATGGAGCTTTTGCAGGTATTAAAATTTTACCGAAAGATATTTATAGCTCTTTATTTATTAGTACAGCTGCTTTTATTATCTTAATTAAGACCAATGTCATCCCGAACTTGTTTCGGGATCTGCTATCTAAAAATCAGATGCTGAAATAAATTCAGCATGACAATAAAATCAAAATGGATTCAAAAGGACTGCTTCTTTGTTCAAAATATTCATCAGCGCCTAATTTTTTCGGCTACTGTGGACCAGAGGAAAATTCTAATTTGATCGATCACCTAAAAGATAAAGTTGCCGATAGGGAAGTAGAAATAATACTTTCTCAATTTGACACTTTATATTCATATTTGAAACTAATCTCAATAGAAAATAAAATCTTAGACCCGTTCGAGCAAAAAGTTGTGGAAGCTTATTGGATTGGCAATTCACTTCTTGACAATATTTCAAATAGAGACTATGCGTATTTTTTGCAAGAAGAATTGGATTTAGAAAAGAAAATGGAGAAGATAAAATTTCATAGGGTGAAAGCAAAAATCTTGTCAAAGAAGTTCTACCCACATCATGCCTTTCATGTTTTTAATATCTTTAAGAGAACCGGCCATGTTAATTCAAATCATACGTTAGATACAATGGATTCTTGTAGGATAGGATGGGGGAAAATACAAATTAAAAATGAAAAGTTAAAAATTAAAAATTTAGAAACGGTTAAGACAAAACAATTAACAATCAACCCCACTTCTCCCGCCAAGGGCGGGATTCGAGGGGCAAGCAATCAACAATTGTCATTAAGTGAACCCACAGTTAAGGAGTTAAAGATTGATTATAGGGGAAAATCCTTACTGAATAACTTAAAAGTAGGTGATTGGGTGAGTTTTCACTGGGGGTTTGTCTGCGATGTTTTAACAGAACAGCAGGTCAAGAATTTAGAATTTTATACAAATAAGGCAATTGAATTTTATAATATCTAATGTCATTCCGCACCCCTATTTTCATGAGGGCAATCTTGATGCGGAATCTATTTAATAGATTCCCGCTTTCGCGGGAATGACAATAATACTCAATGAAGATATATGTTTTTGGAAATCTGTTAGTAAAAGAAGATAACTTACCAATAAAAATTCTTCCTAAACTAAAGAAATTATTTCCTGAAATACAATTTGAAATCGCAGATCCGAACGAGAACTTTCCACCAGAAGAAGAAAAAGATTTAGTAATTTTGGATACGGTTAAGGGACTTAAAGAACCAAAAATCTTAAAATTTGAGGAGCTGCAGAGTATGGAAAGAACCCCTAATTCTCCCCATGATTATGATTTAATGCTTCATTTACAGTTGCTTAAAAAATTAAAAAAAATTAACTCTGTAAGGATATTCGGAATTCCCCTTAGTTTAGATATAGGAATGACGATCAATTGGTTAAAGCGTGTCATTCCCGACTTGCCTCGCCCATCGAAGCCGATAGGCGAAGTTGGGATCAGGAATCCAGAATTAAATAGATCCCGATAAAATCGGGATTACGAATAAACATTTATTTCCACTTTACTCTAAGGAAATGTGAGGCGCAGGACATACAAGGGTCAAAAGCGCGGATGAGTTTTTCTGCCTCTAAAGTTATTTTTTCTTTATCAATATTTTCAAAGAGGAGTTTTTCCGTCTGTTCGTAAATTCCTCTTTCCATAAGTATTTGGTTTTGACCGGTAGGAACAATAATTTCGGCTTTTTTAATTATTCCAGCATTGTCAATTTCGTATTTGTGATATAGAGTGCCTCGTGGCGCCTCTATAACTCCCACTCCTGTTGATTCCTTTGGCTTTGCTTTTGCAGGTTTCTCATCAATAATTTGAGTAAGATTATCGATGATATCGATTGAGAGATCTATCACATGCAAAATCTCGATCGATTGAGCTAAATTATTATGATAAATATTTTTAGAAGGAAATAAATTAAGATATTTCGAAACATCAATTTTTGTTTTTGGATGAAGTTTTTCTTTAGTTAAATTTAATCTGGCAAGCGCGCCTACCATAATTAAATTTCCATTCAACTTAAAGCCACGGGCGTGCGAGTAGGGAATAAGCACTGCTTCTATGTATTTACTCAATTCGTTACCAAGCGCCACCTTTCCGTCTGTGCTTTTCATGATTCCGTTTAAAAAAGAAAAATCCTCGGAATAAAGGCCGTTAAAACTTATCGGAGCTTTGACTGTTAAGGTGTCTGCAGATTGGGAAAATATTTCGATAAGTTTTAGAATTCTTGGCCTGATTTCAATTAATTTGGGACGAAGATTTTTTAGGTCTTCGAGCTTGGGCAACTTTAAAAAACCGCCAATGGTAGGCATTGGTGCATGCACAGATCGTCCACCTACGATAATTGAGAGTTGATTTCCAATTTCTTTAACGGCAAAAGTATCGTCTAAGAGCTGTTTTTGAACAAGATCATTTTCATCAAAGTCTAAAATCGAGTTTTTCTTATAAATATCTGGTAAAGAAAAAACATAGAGATGAAGCGCATGGTCTCTTATGATTAATCCGAAATAGAGAAGTTTTCTTAAGAGCATTGTTTGATTAGAAGGCGTTATGTTAAGGGCATTTTCGATCGCTTTTATCGAACAGAGGAGATGAGCGTTCGAACAGGTTCCGCAAATTCTCGCTACCAATTGGGGCACGGCGATAAACGGTTTACCTTGAATAGCTTGGGTATAAAAACGTTTCCATTCGGAAATGTAAAATTTCAGATCCTCAATTTTTTTATCGCGGACTTTAATTTCCAGCGAAGCAGCCCCTTCGACTTTGGATATTTCCGATAGATTGATGTCGAAATTATCGTTTATGTCGTGCATACGTTTTTTTGTCATCCCGACCAAGTGTTAGCGCGTGGAGGGATCTCTTACAACAGAGTTTGGCATGTATGAGATTCCTCGACTTCGTTTCACATCGCTCGGAATGACAGGGATTAAGTATTCAATAATTTATCCATAATTTGTAAAAACACCGCTTCGTTCATCGGGCAACCGTTGACGACATCGTCAACTTTCACAATATCAGAAAGTTTGAGCACTTTTTCCTTATACTTAAATCTTTCCAAGATCGGCCTGATCTCATCAAGCTGGGATCGATTAAAAAAATTCCTTTGGTTGGACGGAGATCCAACCACCGCGCAAGAGCCGATCGCGACCAATTTTTTAGCTTTTTGACGTATATCTTTGAGTTTTTGCTCCTGTCTGTCTCCAGCTATTGCGCCCTCGACAAAGGCAATATCCATTTCAGGGATTATTTCAGGGCTTTTTTTTAAGACTTTGACGTGTACAAATTCAATTTGATTTTTCCAATTTTTCCAGTGGGTATTTAAAAGCTCGGTAAATATAATCGTAGAGTCTTCACAGCAAGTGAAACTAAACCAACCGATTTTCAACTTATTAGCCATAGATTAATTTTATCAACAATTGAGCAATGAAACAATGAAACAATTTTTGTTATTATTAAATTATGACTCTTACAGAACTTTCATACTACAGTCGGAAATTTGCCCCGTTTGGATTACTATTTTTTTTAGTTCTTTTGATTTTATATTATCTGATCAGAGTTTTACTTTTGACGCTTGTGCCGGTTAAACCGACTATATTGTACATAAATCCGGTTTTCGGAAATATAAAGAAGCCACTAATTAAAGATGTCGGCCCGAGCTCAAATCTAAGTTTTTCCATCGATACGATTGAGGGTAAGCCGGTAACGGCTTCAGAATCGGCAAAGGTTTTCTTTCTGCCTTCTGCCAACGCGAGGTTTGGCTATCGTGAGAAAATCTATCTCATTGCAAAAACCTTAGGATTTGACACAGAATCTGTAAAGCACAGACTTGAAGGTGAAGAAGCAATTTTTAAAGATGCCAGGCAAACCCTGCAGATTGATATCACGAACTTCAATTTCACATACGAATATAATTTTGAAAATGAACCTCAAATATTTAAAGACGCCGTAGAACCGCTAAAAAAAGAAGCGGAAGATAAGACCAGAGATTTCCTGAGAGATGTTGGAAGATATCCCGAAGAGTTAGCTCAAGGCAAAACCAACACGATTTTCATCTCATACAATCCGGAAGCAAAACAAATGAAGCTCCTTGATACAAATAAAGATGCAAATTTGGCTGAAGTAGATTTATACCGGCCGGACCAAGAACAATATCCAGTCGTTTCACCCAAGTATTTCAATAGTCAAAATTATGTGATGTTGGTTTTTTATAAAGAGGGTTTTAAGATTATTAAAGCTCAAATAAAATTTTATGAAAAATCAAACGCCCAGATCGGAGTCTATCCGATAAAGACAGGCGACCTGGCTTGGGAAGCTTTAAAGACGGGGAACGGAGTGATAATCCAGAATGAGGCAAATAGCCAAAAAATTGTTATAAAAAAAATGTTTTTGGGTTATCTAGATCCAGATGTCTATCAGGAATATCTTCAGCCTGTATATGTTTTCTTGGGAGAAAATAATTTCGTTTCGTATGTGCCGGCAATTACAGATAATTACTTTACAGAATAGCCCACAGGATTTATTGAACCTGAGGGTAATAATCAACATTAGTATTTATCCAAGATATGACTTGTCTAGTATCTTCAAAGCGATCGTCGCTTTTTAATATGACGATGATAAACTGATGGCCATTTGACTTATAAAAACTTACCAAATTTTCTTTTGCATTTTCAGTGAAGCCTGTTTTTAAACCTCCGATCCCTTGAACTTCTCCTAAAAGTTTATTGACGTTCGATAGCTTGTGAAAATATTTATAGTCGACATCGGCAATTGTGATTTCTTTTGTTGCAACCATTTTTTTAAGTTCGTTGTTTTCGAGCAGAGCCCGGGCAGCCAGAGCAAGATCAAAGGGAGAAGTGTATTGATTGAATTCATCCAAGCCTGCAGGATCGGCAAAACGAGAATTTTTCATTGAAAGCTGTTCTGTCTTCTGTCTCATCAAATCCAGGAATTTTTCAAAATCGTAGTTGTCTGCCAGGGCGTATGCAGCGTCGTTGCCAGAGTGGACCAGTATCCCATAGAGAAGATTTTCAGCCGTGATTCTCTCACCAATCTTCAATTCCATGATCTGGCCTTCTTCTATTATCCTTTTGACAGTTAAGACGTCGTCCGGCTTATAAATGTCGGTAGCAACCAGCGCAGTGACGATTTTTGTAGTTGAGGCCGGAATGAATTGTTGGTGGGGATTTCTTTCTAAAACAGGTGTGAATGACGGTAAGTCAACCACATATACTCCCTCAGCGGTTACCTGCGGATAGTAGGGGAATTTGAGATACGGTACTGGATTATTTTTAAACTCTTTTTTTTGATCGATCTTAGCAAAAAGCGCACGGTTATAAGCAAAAGTCCTAAAATATTCAGAATCTCCTGGGTAAAATAGAAGCAGGAGGGTATAAAATAGAAATAATAAGTAAAATCTGAATTTCATAAGATTTTTGTGTCATTCCGGGTCCCGATTGAATCGGGAAGGAATCTAACGCAATCGTCGTTTGAAAAAGATCCCTCCACTCCTGCCTGTCGGCAGGCAGGTCGGTCGGGATGACACGAAGAGAAATTATTTTGAAAATTCTCCGATAATAGGTTGAGTCGCTTTTTCAAAATCCTTATATTTAATTTTTATTGATTTAGTATGTAATCCAGCGTTAAACGAAACCGTTTCATTTTCTCCAAGCTTTGAATCAACATATAAGGTAATTTCAAAAATATTTCCAAATGGTGGAACCGCGCCAATTTCTACACTTGTAACTTTTTTGACTTCTTGCGCCGTTGCCATACGTAGATCTCTAATTTTGTAATCTGACTTGAATTTTTTTGTATCTACTTTTAGATCTGCTGGTAAAACCAGCATGACAGGTTTTTTATCGGCGAACATAATCAGGGCTTTTGCCCCTTGTTTAAGGAGTGTGCCTCGAACTTTTGCCGCTTCTTCAGAAGTATAGACAGCCTTGTGTTCAACTGCTTCATAATGGATTCCTTTCTCATCTAGTAATTTTTTTATTTTTTCAAATACAGGATTATTAATCTTAACTTTAACTTTTTCAATGACCTTTATTTGATCAATAAGAGAAAAACGAACATCGACTCTTTCCATGTCTCGAGGGAAAAGAGATGCTTCACGTATGTTGGAAAGTTGTAGTAATCCCATAACAATTCTTTCAGAACCAAACGAAAATCCACCTTCCGGTGGCATACCATATTTAAATGCCTGAAGGTATAGCTCGCTTTTTTTTATGTCGATGGTTCTTTCTTGAGCTTTTTTTAACAATACATTAAGATCGGTAATTCTTCTTCCTCCGGTAAGCCATTCTACACCTCTTCCCAACAAATCAAAGCTCTGTGTGTAACCTGGATCGTCAGGATCTTCATATGTATAGAAAGGTCTCTTACTCGCGGGATAATGACTAATGAATATTAATTCCGAGCCTTTTTTTTCTAAAGACCATTTACATATTTCTTTCTCGTCTTCTGGCTGTAAGTCGGGTTCATTTCTTTTATCTTTTCCGGTTCTAGCAAAAATGATTTCCTGTGCTTCACGCAGTTTTAGGCGAGGTATTTTGGTTGAAACTTTTGGGAGAGTACTATTGTAGAGTCCTAATTCTTCCTGGTTTTGCTTTTTAACTTCTTCGAAAATATACTTGATTATATATTCTGCCATGTCGATAAGTTCTGTCCAGGATTCTATAAATCCAAATTCGGCATCTAATGTTGTAACTTCAGCTAAATGCCTGGTAGTAACTGACGGTTCGGCACGCAAAGTTTTATTTACCGTAAATACTTTTTCAAAAACACCAACCATTATCTGTTTGTAAAATTGAGGGCTTTGAGACAAAAAGGCCTTGTTATCAAAGTATTTAACTTCAAATACATCTGCTCCTCCTTCGGCTGTCTGTGGAATTATTACGGGGGATTGAAATTCAATAAAACCTTTTTTCTTTAAACTATTTCTAAATGAGTCTATTACTGTTTCCTGGATCTTAAAAATTGCACTTATTTTTGGATGACGAAGTGTTAGAGATCTATAATCTAGAAGAACTGGAAGAGATACATTCAATGTTTCCTTGCTCATATCTAAAGGGGGAGTTTGCGCTTTGGAGATAATTTTAAATTCTTTCGCTTCAAGTTCGATCTCACCAGTTTTTAATTTTTTGTTTATCATTGACGAAGGTCTTTTTTTCACAATGCCTTTTATCATTATCACATCTTCGGGTGAAATTTTTTTAAATTTTTCGTTGCCAACAACTTGAATAATTCCGGTATGATCTCGGAGATCAACAAAAATAATTTTTTTATGGTCTCTAATGTTATGGACCCAGCCGTAAAGCTCTACTTCCTGGCCGATTTTTGAAATGGCATCTTCGACAAAAAGCGTTTTCATATTCCTTATTGTCATCCCGACCGAATCCCGATTTAATCGGGAGAAGTGGAGGGATCTTTCACAACAGTTGCTTGTGTGAGATTCCTCGACTTCCAAAATCATCGCTCGGAATGACAATAGGTAGAATTATATCTTTTCAAAAACCTCTTGACAAGGCTGATTTGTTTTGATATATTTTTAACTTAATTCTATGAATAAAAAGCTTTATCAATCATTTGTCTTACTCCACATCCAAACCGCCTATATTAGGTGGATTTAAGGGTGGAGGTGGTTGATAGAAGCTAAAAATAAAAAATTAATAATTCAACCAACCCCGCCAAAAATCGGCGGGTTTTTTTGTAGGATGCGTTTCCCGATATTTATATCGGGATTACACATCCTAAATCCTCCAAAAAACGCTCCTCAAAACGTCGAGCGAATAGCGAAGAGTTAAGTTTTGAGGTAAGTTTAGGAGAATGATGATAAATATGTCAGATAGATTAAAAGTGTCGCCAGAAATAATTGGGAAGTTAGGTTTATTTACTGCTGGTTTAGTAGCGGTTGGAATAGGGTCTTTATTTAGTTTATCCCAGGGTGGTTCTTATGCCGAAGGCAGAATAGGAGATTTTTTACGAGATTGGACAGATGCAGATACAAGAACCATAAACTCTGCGGTAGATAGATTAGCAAATCGTAGAGACGGTGCTCCGAGTATTCCCTCAGACCCAGATAAGTTACGCCAGTTGGGAGAATATATTGATGCGAGTCTTCCTCATGATTTAGGTGTACGAAAAAAACCAGGTGCTGTAATAAACAGATTAATTACCGAAGGTTTAGAGCTATTAGGTTAACCTATATTTATAATTTTTCCTCTCAATTTTTCACTCCCTCCCCATCGGTCGATTTCAATAGAGTAGATGACGTTTATTCTTTCCCCTTTAGTGAGTGAGGAAAATTTATCGGCGCTGTTGAAGGAGATGAATTCAATAGGTAGTGAGTAGCTAGTAGTTGGTAGCCGAGCAGGAATATCTCTAATAATAAGTTTTAGGTGGTTGTTGGTTTTACCAAATGTTCTCGAATCTAAAATTTCAACATTACTATAAAAAGTAGGCCGTGGGTTGCCGATGCCAAAAGGTTGAAGTTTTTCCAGTTCATGCGCAACGGATAGATTTAATTTAGAGATAGGAATTTTCATATCGGCTTCAATAGTTCTTTCTAAATCTTTCTCCGTTAACAATGGGTGTACCAATTTGACAACGGCCGAGCAAAATAGGTTATATTTATTTTTTTCCATGGTGAAACCTGCGGCGCCCTTATGTCCTCCAACGTCGACGAGATATTTTTTGAGATCCCGAAGAAAATTAGTGATATGAAAAGAGGGAATAGATCTGGCAGAACCTTTCAAGAAACCATCGCTTTCGGTTAGGACGATTGTCGGCCGGAAATATTCTTCGGCAATTTTTGAAGCAATCAAGCCAATAATTCCCTCATGCCAGTGTTTATTTTCCAAAATTATGATTTTTGGAAAATGTTTGAAGTTGGAAGTTTGATGTTTGACGAGACTCTTCGCTTCTTCGACGGCTTTAATTACTAAATCCTGCCTTTCTCGATTTTTATCCCCGACACGGCTTGCCAAAAGGAAGGCTTTATCTTCCTTTGTCGTACACAAAAGTCTTAATGCGTCGATAGCATGCTCCAGTCTTCCAACGGCGTTTATTCGAGGTGCAATAATAAAACCAACTTCGTATGGCGTAATTTTTCTTCCCTGAATTCCAGCCTGTTGAAGAATATGTCTAATCCCGGCTCTTTTTACGGTTGGAAATGCTTCAAGGCCGTACTTCGCAATGCTTCGAGACGGACCGATAAGAGAAACCATATCTGCGATTGTTCCGATTGAGGCGAGGGAGAGATAGTCTGACTGGAAGTTTGAAGTTAGAAGTTGGAGGTTAGAGGTTTGATGTTTGAAATGAGAGAAGATCTCTTTTGCAAAAAAGTAGGCGACGCCAGAGCCGGAGAGTTCCGGAATATGAAGGATGGCTTCTGCGTCTATAGGGAGTTTTTCCGGTTTTAAATGATGATCCGTAACTATGATCGGGATTCCGATTTTTTTTGCGTATTTGATTTTTTCCTTGGCTGTTATTCCGTGATCTACGCTGATTATGAGTGCTGGATTAAACTGTTTTTTTACATTATCGATTCCTTTTATTGAAAACCCATAGCCTTCTTTTTTGCGATGAGGGACATAGGGCATAGTTTTAAATCCTAAAAGGTGCAACGTTTCCCAAAGTATTGCTCCACCGGTTATTCCATCTGCGTCATAATCTGTGTAAACGATAATCATTTGGTTCAACTTTTTGATTTTTTCAAGCAGTTTTACGGTCTTCTTGAATTCTCTTTTAAAGCCAAAATCTAAGAGCTTTATTTTCGAAGGATGAGTAGGATTCAAAAATTCGTCTTTATCTTTAATCTGTCGGTTTTTCAGTAATATTTCAATAATCTCTTCTATTTTGATTTTAGCGGTAGGTTTGATTTCATGTTTATATATGATTTTCATGTGTTTATTAACGTCATTCTGGGGAGTCCGACGTAACGTCGGACGACTCCAGAATCGTAGTTATAAACAACGATTCCGGACAAGCCGGAATGACGAAACAGATCCTGAAATAAATTCAGGATGACAGAGTAAGATTATTCTATCAATTTTTCTTGCTTGTCGTTAGAAGATAAGAGATGTGTTGATGTTAATTTTTGACCCAAAGATAAAAAAAATTTAGATACTTGTGTCAGTTGATTATAGGCATTAGTAAAGTGTCTAGTCAAGATTGAAAGTGCTTCATCCGTTTTTTCATAATCCTTTTTAATCGCCTGTAAGATTTCCAAAATTTCTCTGGCTTTTGATTGAATTCGCTGTCCCTCAAAGGACATAAGAACAGCTTTTATATAGGCATAGAAGCTCATGGGTGACACTGGTAAAATCCTTTGTTTTCCGGCAAAGTCAAAAAGATCAGCCTCGTTGATTATCTCATAAAAGACAGATTCGGAAGGGATATACATTAGAGCATAATCAAGAGTTCCTTCATCTACAACAATGTATTTTTTGGCAATTGTTTGGATGTGTTTTTTTACATCCGATATAAATTCTTTTTTGATTTTCTCCCTTGCTTGTTTATCTGTTTCTTTGATCAAGCGCCTGAAATTTTCCATTGGAAACTTGGAGTCGATGGGAATCATGCCTTGTGAAGTCTTTATCACGGCGTCTACCTTTTCGCCGTTTTTAAATATATATTGTAGTCGGAAGGAATCCTTTGGGAAATGTTGCGATAAAAGTTCTTTCAGTACTTGTTCTCCGATATTGCCTCGCAGTTTTGGCGAGCGGAGAAATTCTTGGAGTTCTTGCATGGAGCGCCCGATTTCGGAAAACTCACCAATGGTTCGTTGAACATTTCCTATCACTCTGGCTGCGTTATCGAGACGAGTATTAAACATTTTCATATTTTCGTTTAGTTTACTGTCTATTTGAGAGGTCGAGCTTTTTAACCACTCAATAAGCTCATCGGATAGTTTAGTCTTTTCTTCCAGCTTGTTTAGCCAAAGGCGAAGAATTAATAAAATTAAAGAAACTGCAATGATAAGAGAACCAATAACTACTGAAGTATTCACTGAATCATTTTACCAGAGAAACGGGAAATCAATTATTGGTACTTTTTGGTTTGGTTTATCCTGGAATGCAAGTCATTAAAAATTAAAGTCAAAGCATTTTCAAATAATGCATATCCTTGAGGATTAAATCTTCGAGCAGATAAGTCAAAGCGCGCAATAATGCGTTCATCTTGTACATCAAGAGCTAATACAACACTTTCATTACTCACTTCTGTCGTTCTAAATTGAGTTCCCCAATATATAGAACTGTTAGTTGCTTCTTGCTGTCTATTAAGAAATGGTAACAAGAGTCTGTAAACGTTTCGTGCGTTTTCGTTGGCGTCATCTAGTCCATCATCACCAGGAAGAGTTCGATCATCGTTTAGTTGTGCCTGTCTTTCGTAGCCATCCATAAGTCCAGAATCGTTTATTGTGATAGCTGCTGTTAAGCCTCTTGATACGAGTAGAGCAAAATATAATATATCTTCGGGATTAAAACTAGATATAAGGAAATCTACACCAGTTTGTGTTTTTGTAGAGGGAAGAACTTGAAAATCAGGTGAAAAAATATATAGAATTGCTTTTTGCGCTAGTCGTTTTAATTCTGATGGTTGGTATATCCATTCTGGATTGTAGGTTACTATTTCGGTCATTTTTATACCAATCCTCCGCCGCCGCGGAAGATTTTCGGCTTGAGCCAGTCTTGAGGGGTAGAAGTAACGGCTCCTTTTGGTTCTTTTTCAACATCCTCAATCGGAGTCATCATATCCGGTTGTTCGTTGGTTCTTCCGCCGAAAGACGGATTTGTTGGAGGCTGATAACTAAATGGTGTTGGCAGCTGTTGGGGAGGTTGGAATGTTCTTGTTTGAGCTGGTTTTGTCAAAGTTTTTTTTATCGCTCCCATTCGAATCAGCGCCGCTACACTTTCAAAAGTATCAGCTGTGACCGAGTAGGAGGTAAAATTATTTGTCGCTGTTGCTATTCCGGCATAAAGATTGGTTGCTATATCGCGGTCCATTTCGACGCCGACGTTCTGTAAAAGCTTCAATATCATTTCCGATATGGACGAGCTGGTTTTATTGACGTAGTTTACCGTACCGTAAAAGCCGTTGGTGAGATGCCGATCAATATTGACAATATCTTTTCCTTGGAATTGTTTTTCATTCTCGCTATATAAGGTTCCAAGACTATTTAAAGTCGGAGCGTCGATAACTATGACAAAGTCAAAATTCCCTCCAGTGTAGCCGAATTTCACTTGTTTCGGATCCAGTTTTGGAAATCCCTGTCGAGGAGTGATGATCAGGTTAAAATTGCTGCCTTGTATATTGTAATCGACTTTATCAATTGCACCGTCGGAGTAGGGAAAAGAAACAACAAGATTATCCCCGCTTGTTACAAGTTGAGGTTGAATTTTATCGGAAGCCGTAAGGTTAAAATTTACTTTGCTCGAACATGCGAGATTGACGCTTTTTCCCATCTTATGAAGGCTGAGGTATAAAGCTGTACCTGCAGCAATCGCGTCAGCCGAGGGATTGGCTGGAAGAATAATCGCGCCGTTGGTTCCTTTTTGCAGGATCTCGTTTAAACGAGTCAGCGTATTGGCGTCATTCATAATATTATAGGATACATTTTACCACATCACCTATGCGAATGTCAAGTTGGGGGCTCAATATCATGCCTGCTTCTTGATCTTTTTTTACTTCGGACATAGTTTTGGCCCTTATTTTGAGCGATACGAGCTTGGTTTTTCCTATCAATTTATCTCCTCGATAAATTTCTAACTCGTCACCAAGGTTAATTTTACCTTTGGTGATTTTGACGCCATATACCTTTTCGCCTTCAATAACAAAGTTAGCCAGAATTTTGGCTGATCCTTTTAGATTTTTTTCTTTTTGTTGCTTCTCTTTCAAAAGATCGGCAACTTCATTGAGTTCGTCTAAGAGTTGGTAAATAATATTATAGGTCTTTATGATTATTTTTTCTTGTTTTGCTAATTGATTGGCTTCATCGGAGACTACGATAGAAAAACCTATGATGATAGATTCAGTGCTTTTAGCTAAGAATATATCCGATTTATGAACGTCTCCTATCGATTCTAAAACAACTTTTATATTTTTGTTGACGGCAAGAGATTGATTGATTGCCTCTAAAGATCCTTGCGAATCAGTCTTGATTATGAGAGAAAGTTTTTGGATTTCTTTTTTTGCATTCAGAAGGGAGTCCATATCGATTGTTTGAGGGATGATAAGATTTTGGCGATTCTCAACTTTGACTTTTTGATCGACGGCTGTAAATTCCGATTGGAGTGTTATGACAGTACCAACTTCAGGTAAAGTGTCAAAACCCATAAGCTCGAAGGGTGTTGAAGGCACGACTTCTCTAATAGATTTTCCTTGGTCGTTAAACATAGATCTGATTTTTGTCCATTTCCCGACAGCCTCAATAAGGTCGCCAATCTGAAGCCTTCCGTCTTTAATGATAGCGCTGACAACAACGCCTCGTCTATCTTTCTTCGTTTCAATGATTATAGCCTTAGGAGGATTTTCTGCCGAGTATTGCAGGCTAAGATCAGACGTAACAAGCAGGATGGCTTCCTGAAGTTCATGTATCCCTTTTCCGGTTTTCGCTGAGATTAGAACAACAGGAACGCCTCCACCTTTGCCTTCGACGAGAACGCTATGTTTTATCAAGTCATTTTTAACTTTTTCTGGATTTGCGTCGGGCAGATCGATTTTGTTTATCGCGACGATTAAAGGAATATTAGCCGAATTAATATGAGAGATTGACTCTACAGTCTGAGGCATTACCGAATCCTTAGCATCAACCAGAAGTACCGCGACGTCTGCCACATTTGTTCCTCGAGAGCGAAGCTTAGAAAAAGCTTCATGGCCAGGCGTATCAATAAAGGTGATTTTATTTGTGTTATAGCCCTTGATATTTGTAGTTATTTCATAAGCGCCAATCTTCTGAGTGATGGCTCCATGCTCTTTTGCTGCAATGGTGCTTTTGCGGATATAGTCGAGGAGGGTAGTCTTGCCGTGGTCTACATGGCCTAAAATTGCTACTATTGGTGGACGTGTTGAATTCATAAATATACTTTGTCATGCTGAACTCGTTTCAGCATCTGTTTTTGATAGCAGATCCTGAAATGAATTCAGGATGACGTAGGTGGTGTTGATTTTTTCTCTTCAGTTTTTTGCTCCTTACTTTCTTCTTCGGAAGGTTTGCTTGCGGATTTAGAAGGGTTCTGGACAATGTCGATATTGTAACCGGTTAAACGCGAGGCTAAGTTGACGTTGATGCCTCTTGATCCGATGGCAAGTGGAGCTTGTTCTTCGTCTACAAATACTTTTGTTTTCTTTGTGTTCGTATCTAATTCAACATTAGTTATTTTTGCAGGTGACAGAGCGGCTATAAGAAAAAGTTTGTCATCTTGATTCCACTGGATGATATCAATTTTTTCCAGACCGCCAAGCTCTTCCGTCACAGTCTGCACCCGAATACCTTTTTGTCCAACACAGGCTCCAACCGGGTCAACACCCCCCTGGTTGCTAAAAACAGCTATCTTAGCTCTTTCTCCAGGTTCTCTTGCCACTTTTTTTATTTGGACTGTTCCGTTAAGTATTTCCGGTACCTCTCTTTTGAAAAGTACTTCGATAAGTTTTGGGTCACTCCTCGAGATAATAATGCGAGTATTTCCAAATTTATCCTCAATGATCTCCTTGAGATAGACAACAAGTGTATCGTTGACTTGGTAACGCTCATTTCTTATTTGTTCTTCTTTGGGAAGAAGAGCCTCGGTTCTACCTATATCAACATAGGCGTTTCGTCCGTCGTATCTAATAATCCTTCCCTTTAAAACATTCCCAATTTGGGAGCGATAATGTAAGATCACCGTCTTTTTTTCAGCTTCGCGAATTTTTTGTAGAATGACTTGTTTAGCAGTTTGAGCGGCAATACGGCCAAATCCAGGGGGAGTGATGTCTTTATTTTCTTTAAAGATTTTAGTTACTCCGGTATCACGGGTTACTTTAGAGATAATTTTATCATCAAACTTGTCCGGGTATTCTTTTTTATATGCGGCAAGAATTGCAGCTTCTATAGACTTAATTACGTCGTCAACAGAAATTCCCCTTTCGGTTGCGATTTGGTTTAAAGCCAAAGCAAATTCTGATTTCATGATTGTCATGTAAACAATTGTATCAAAAGAAGGCTAATTTGCAAAGGAGAAATCACTTTTTTTGCGGTTTTTCTGGCTTTTTGCTTGCCGATTCGGTGGGCTTGCCCTCCGGAGCCCCGCCTGCCGGACGGGCAGGTTTTGCGGAGGAGGGTTTAACTTCGGGAGTTTTTTCGGCCGGTCCGGTTTGTTTTTCTTCTGGAACGGCTCCCTCTTCGGGTTTAGCAGTTATAATCTCAGGAGCGGCAGTTGGAGCAGTCTGGGGGAGAATTTCTTCTTCTTTATGTTCGACGACCGAAACAATAACTTTATCTAAAGAATCTTTGACTTCAAACTTATCTGATTTGGCTAAATCTGTAACTTTAATTTCTTGCCCAATTTCTTTAAGCAAGGATATATCTACTTCCAAATGTTTGGGAATATCAGTTGGTAATGCTTCAATCAGTAACGATTCAGCTTGAGTCAATAGGACTCCACCTTTTTGCGTGACTGCTTCAGATTGGCCTATCACCTTTACTGGGACGGCCGTTTGGATTTTTTGTTTTAGATCTATTTTTCTAAAGTCTGTGTGGAGTATATTGTCGTTGACAGGATGTCTTTGGACATTTTTTATAAGGATGGGTAATTCTTTGCTATCCAGCTTAAGATAAACTACGCCGGTTTCCTTGGCGACTTTATATACTTTGGAGAAATCCTTAAAAGATAGGGAAACCGACTGCGATTTAAAATCCGGTCCGTAAATATTCGCCGGTATAGAACCTTCTCTTCTTAGTTTTTTCAATTTTTTCCCGAAGGTTGTCCGCACGGTTACAGTTAAAGTTAATTTTCCATCAGCATTTTTTGTCTGTTTTTTAGTTTGTGTCATATTTACTCTTTTATCAACTCTACAAAAAAAATTTTATCGGCCGATAAGTTAGTATTATAAATGATTTGATCGTTTCTGACAAGGGCAGAAAAATTCTGGTTGAGTAGGCGGATATTATCGGGCAGGATCTCACGCATTACGAAGTCACTATTGGATGCTCCTATCTGTTTTTGCATGATCAGTTGATAAACATTTTTACCTTTTTGCAGATATCCGGCCAGCTCGTAGTTGATTTTTAGTTCGGCAATAGTTTTTGGTTTGATTTCAAGAAGGAGTCCAATTTTTTTGTACTGGTCGTTTTCTTCGATAAAATCTTCCACCAGAACGCCATCGATCGTTATGGTTTTTATCAAGCTATTTCGAGGAAGATATAATTGAAAATAATTTCGATAAGTTCCTCCGGGGAAAACGTCCTGCGAATCGTTATTAAAAACAATCGAAAAAGTATTATGTAAACGACCTTGAGGATCGATTTTAATTTTTAAATCAAGCGACCGATTTACAAAAAAGTTTGCCTTATTGATTCCTAAGTTGGCGTCGATGGGGAAGATATAGTCGGTGATACAGTTTTCCACGTCAGGTGCGCAGGCTGGTTTAATAGTTCTTCCTGACCAGTAAAATGAGTCTATGATTTTTTGTAGTTTAGGATCATCAAAATACATGACAATCTGTTTTTCGTCCAACGATTTTTTAAATTCCTTGGTAAGTTTTACAGACGAAGCGTTTTTCAAATCAAGCAAAATAGACTGGGTGAGTGAACTTAAGAAGTTTTTTTTCTGGATTGAGCCTGGAAAAAAGTTTTTTTCAGAATAATACTGTGTTTTTAGATAAAAATTTTTTTGGTTGACTTTCTCTTTAAAATCCGGAAGGTATAACTCATCAAAAGCGCCCAGGATGTATTGGATAGCCGAAGTTGTAATCAAAAAACTGCCGGAGAAATTTGTAAAGCCCATCTCTTTTTCCAAGAAGTACTTGGCTTGGGCATAGTTTTCCAAAAAATCGGGAGAAAAGGCAGAGTCTCTCAAAAACCAGTGCGGTTGACCTAGATATTTACTTATCGCGGCAGGAGGTTCGACATGAGCGATGAGTTGACCGTCGGCGTCATATACGTCGTAGATCTTAATTTTTTCTATAGAGTAGTCCTTTATCTGGAGTAAGCCAAAAGATCCGATAAAGCCGCCCCCAGGGCGCAGCTCCATATTATTGGCAAAAAGAAGCAGGTAGGTTTTTTCAGAGTTTTTGGCCAGGAGAGAGTCGATATTCTGCAGGATTGGTTTAAGACGGGAGATGAGGTCAAGTGATAAGGTAAGATCTTTTTTAATATTTTGCAGGGAGCTAAGTTGTGAAGGAAGTTTTTGAGTTAAACTGCTGACGTTTTCTTCGATAGAGTCGATATCTTTTTTTATTGTATCGATTCGCAATAATAGCAGTTTTTTTTCTTCAGAAGTTCGATCCGGTTTTAAGATGATTATCATAGCTTCTTTTATGTTTTCTTGAAGTTTTAATGATTTTTGAATCGTTATATAAGCCTTCTCGTTGATATCAAATACGTCTTCAAGCAGAGTTGAGGAAAAAAACAAGAATGTAGAGCGAGGAACTGAAGAGATTTTTTTGGCAAGGCTGAAAGAAATCCCGCCAAAATCCAGGAACTTCTCTGATTTTGAAAAGTTATTTCCCTTAAAAGAGTCAGCAGCTTGATAAAAAAGAAAGGACGAAACAAAAAGCGGCGGAATAAATGCCAGATGGAGAAATAAAAATAGAATAAAAACAAAAAGGAACAGTTTTTTTTTACTCGGCATTCGAAATTTTGAAAAATTCCATGCGCTTTTTTTAATTGCGGCATTTTTTGGAGCTGTAAAGTGAAGAAATGATTCTTTCGTCTGCGAGAAAGCGAACCAGAGCAGTTTATCGATATGATTTTGGGTGATTTTGTCCCCTGTTATGCTGATGATCTTTATTGAAGAGTCTTGATAATACTTTACCGCCGCGCGAGCCTGGTGAAAATTATTTATAAATATTAATGCCATTTTTTTACCAGCCGGGAAGAGGCTTTTTTTGAGCAATCTCTCTTCGTTTATCAAAAAACAATATTCGAACTTACTAAGATCGCGAGGTATGGTAGGTGAAAAAAAGACATCGGCTTTATACTTTTTTAACTCATGCTTTAAAAGCTGAACAAACTGGTGATCTTTTTTAGAAACTACAAGAACCGTCGATTTTTCCTCGGTTATTTCTGTTATTTGGCTCATGTTATATTTTATAACTCTTATGTATTGAAATGGAATGAGATATGCGGTTTAAATAGTTAAGTGTCTGATATTATTCGTGGTTTACATGATACAATAAAAGAGAACAATTAATTATTACTTGTTACAGAAGGACAAGTAAAGCAATTTCAAAGATAGTATAATTTATCCAACTATTATGTCAGAACACTCGACACCAACGCCAGCGGAGGCTAGTCAAATAGCTGGAATCAATACCGATAAGGGACTACAGGTACCAAATGCCGTTATTACTGCATTAACACGTCATATAATTGATGAGCATGGAGATGATCACAGCCAACGCTACTCCCACTTAGCCGCTATTGTAAGAGGCGTGATAACGGTTCATAGTATAATCATAACTCAAGAAGGTCATTTCTTATTGTCAGAAAATCCGACTGATGATCCGCGAGGAACACCTTACACTGAAGTATATAGCGGCGATCTTTAGTATTTGGGAAGGTTCTCTTTAAATCCTATAAATCTTGTAGATTTCGGTGAATTTGTTAAAATAAATGCATGTCAATCAAATTTCCTATAACAATTAAAATCATTTACGAAAAAGAAGCTAAAGATGCTCCTTATGTGGCTTATATTCCTGAATTTGATATATCATCTTGTGGAAAGACAGAGGATAAAGCTAAGAAGAACGTCAAAGAAGCTCTTGAGATCATGCTAGAAGAAGTAAAAAGACAGAGTAAGCTAGAGGAATTTTCAAAAGAAATCGACAAATCACTTCATTCAACTTCCTAAGATGAAAAAGATCATTTCTTTGAAAGAAATAAATAAAGTAATTCCGAAGATTTCAGATAAAAAAACAGTGTTGGTTGGGGGATGTTTTGATTTATTTCATTTTGGTCATTTGACGTTTCTACAAAATTCAAAAAAAGCCGGAGATTTTCTGATTGTTGCTTTGGAATCTGATGAATTTATTAAAAAGTATAAAAAAAGAACGCCAATTCATAGTCAAAATCAACGGGCAGAAATTCTTTCCTCAATTATTTATGTTGATTTAGTAGTTAAGTTGCCACTTTTAAAGTCAGATAAAGAGTATTATGATCTGGTTAAACTCGTAAAACCTTCCATTATTGCTATTACTGACGGAGATTCTCAAGTAGGGAACAAGAGAAAACAAGCAACTATGGTTGGAGCGAAATTAAAAGTAGTTGCAAATTTATTAAATAATTTTTCAACCAATCGAATTATAAAAGTTTTGAGATTTGACATTTAAGTTTTGAGATTTTTACTTTATGAGGCTTTTTTTAGCAATTAATTTACCTGCGTCGGTCAAAAGAAGTTTAAGTCAACAACTTGAAAAGTTAAATGAAGATTATCCGCATTTCAGCTGGGTGCCACAAGAAAATTTTCATATCACTATTCATTTTTTTGGGGAGATAGGTCAAGCCGATGTGATTAAAAAAAGGATTGAGGAGGCAGTCTACAACGTTAGTTCATTTAATTTGTATTCAACCGGGTGTGATCTTTTTATCAATCAAAAAATAGTTTTATATGTATACTTCAGGCGGGAAAAAAAAGCAGAAGAACTTGCCTCCAATATTAATAAGATACTTCAAATTAAAGACAAGAAAAAATTTATCCCTCACATCACAATTGGCCGCTACAAAGTTCCTTCTAAACAACAATATCTCAATCTAAGAAAAAAATTACGACAATTACGATTAGAAATAGATTTTCCCGTAACTAAAATCTATCTCGTTCAAAGCATTATGACAGGAAAAAAACCCACCTACAAAAAGATAGCTGCTTTTTCACTTCTTAAGAAGCGCCAATCTTAAACATTGTTGTTCCACAGACCGGACATTTACCTTTCATTGCTGGTTTTCCATTTTTCATGGTAATCTTTTGAGGATTAGACACGTCTCTTTTAGCTCTACATTTTACGCAATACATTGATGCCATAAACAATCACCTCCTTCGGAATTTATTTACGACTTTTAAATGAGTTTCACAAACCTAGCCTCAGATAATCTTTAATGCTAGCAAAATAAATAATAATTTCAAGCGTAATTATCAAGAAGATAATCAAAAGGCTTTTCCTGAGATCTTTGATAAAGTATAATCCCTGCGGCTGGGTATCGGCGGTTTCTTTAGTTTTTTCAATTTCCGGAGGTTTAATTTCGTTTGCCATCGAGATTTCTCGCTCTCGACTACTTCGACTTCGCTCAGTATTAATTCGCTCGGGAGAAACTTCAGTTATTTGCTGCAAAAGCTTGAGTTTTTTGCGATAGGCTGCTATTCTTTTTTCTTCTTTTGTCTTTCTAGCCATACATCCTTTATTATAACCTTATTGACACCCGACTGTAAAGCGGTTAAAATGAAAATGGTCATTGACCTTTTTAGCATGACAATCTATTTTTTATTATTTTCTGTTATATTTATTTGGTTAATATTTATATCTTGGATTCTTTATAAGACTCACAAGCATTATCATAATCTTATATCGCGCAGCAAAAAGCAAACGATTGATGAAATACTGGAACAATTATTATCAAACGATAAAAAATTTTCAGACGACATTGGAAAACTTGTAAAAGATGTTAAGGAAACGATCGAGCAGTCAAAAATATATCTCCAAAAAATCGGGGTGGTTCGATTTAATCCTTTCGAAAGAAATGGTGGAGAGCAAAGTTTTGTTATTGCTTTTCTTAATAACCATAATAGCGGACTTGTTATAAATTTCATCTATACACGGGAAGGGTTGCGAACTTATATTAAAAAAGTGAAGGAAGGTAAGGGAGAAAAATATAACTTATCTAATGAAGAACAAGAAGCGGTCAATAAAAGCAGTTACTATTAGAAGTTATTTCAAAGCATCGGCTCGATATGACGTTTTTCGCACACCGACACCCTCTGATGAGGGTCACCCTCGGTGATAGCTCAAAACGCATATCTTCGCCTCGTTTAGTAATTTATTTTATAAGTAGAGCTATTTAAATATATGATCAGTAAAAAGTTAGCGTTTGTTATTTTTTTTGTCATATTTTTACTTTCCGGGTTCATTTCCTATTCAATTTTTGCCGGAAAGGAAACAATCGGATTATTGCCGAGAACAAAGTATAAGCCTCCTACAACAAATGGGAATGCCGGTAAAACGAGTGAGGTTCTAGACGAAGCAAAAACCGAAGCATGTCCGTTAAATGGTCAACTGTTCGGAAAATCAGATAAGGAAAAATGGGAGGAAAGAAGACCTCTCGGGATAATGATCGAGAATAGCACGCCAGCCAGACCGCAATCTGGGTTGTCGTCGGCAGACGTAATTTATGAAGCTGTCGCAGAAGGAGGCATTACACGTTTCTTGGCAATTTTTTATTGCCAAGACGCTTCTTACGTTGGTCCTGTACGATCAGCCCGTATCTATTTTATTAAGTTATTACAAGAATATGGAGAATACCCGCTCTATGGGCACGTTGGCGGCGCAAACACCGACGGACCAGCTGACGCGCTGGGCGAGGTTGAAGAATTGGGTTGGGGACTTTATAGTGACTTGAATCAATTTGCGGTTCCATTTCCCTATTATTGGAGGGATTATGAACGGCTTCCCAATAGAGTAACAGAACATACGGTATACACGTCAACGCCTAAATTATGGGAATTCGCAAAAACAAAAAGAAAGTTGACCGATGTTGATAAGAAAGGCAAATCCTGGGATGCGAAATTTGAAGAATGGAAGTTTAAGGAAGACGCAGACAAAGCGGATAGAGGAGATTTGAGCAAAGTAAGTTTTACTTTCTGGGATTTATTCGCATCAGACTATTCTGCAGACTGGGTTTATGATAAGATATCAAACAGTTTCAAAAGAAATAACGGGGGGTCATTGCATCAGGATAAAAATACTGGTAAACAGCTGGTTGCAAAAAATATAGTCGTTGTTTTTGCAAACGAGTCACCCGCAAATGACGGATATCCTGGAGGACATATTTTATATAAGTTGACAGGTTCGGGTGATGGATTTGTCTTTCAAGAGGGAAACGTGATTGAAATGACTTGGAATAAGAAAACCGAGGAGTCAAGAATGAAGTTTTTTGATGGAACCGGTAAAGAGATACAATTTGTGAGAGGACAGATTTGGGTTGAGATATTACCGGTTGGAAATAAAGTGACTTACTGAAAGTAAGTCATCCCGAACTTGTTTCGGGATCCCGTTAAAATCAGATGCTGAAACTAGTTCAGCATGACATACTAATAAATGTTAGAGCATATTATTCCCTCAAAAGCCAGAAGAAAGATTTTGCAACTTTTTTTTCATAACCCGAATGAGAGTTTTTATTTGAGAAAAATAGTAAGGGTTATTGGAGAAGAGGTAAATGCGGTTAAAAGAGAACTTGATATTTTGTCTGGCTCCAAACTCTTGCATAAAGAAAAAAGGCTCAATAAAATTTTCTATACGCTCAATAAAAGTTATCCTCTATACGATGAATTTTTAAGAATTTTCGCCAAGTCTTCACTTTTGGCAGACATGATCTATAAAAATTTGCCAAAAATAGGCAAAATCAAGTTTATAGTTATATCGACAAAATTTGCAAAGCAGATTCCTATAAAGGAGGACGAAATTTATCTTCTGATTGTTGGTATTGTTGTTGTTCCGGAGGTTTCAAGTATCGTAACCGAAGCAGAAAAACAATTCGGTCGTGAAGTAAATTATACCGTGATGACTGAAGAGGAATTTGCTTTTAGAAAAAAAAATAACGATCCATTTATCTGGAGATTTTTGAAACAGCCAAAAGTTATGTTGGTTGGCACAGAGGATGATTTGTTAAAATAAGTTTCCCTGATGTCATTCCGAACTTGTTTCGGAATCTGATTTGTCATTCCCGCGAAAGCGGGAATCTATTTAAGATTGGATTCCTGATCAGGTCAGGAATGGCACAGATGCTGAAATGAGTTCAGTATGACAATAAGTTAAAATGAAGTTGCTAAAAATATTATTCTTAACCTTAATTGCTTCATTAATAATCTGGATTGATCTTCCTGAAAACGTTCGGATTAAATTTAATTTGGGAAAACAAAAATTGGATTTTTCTGTTAATCCTTTAGCTTTCAATATAAAAGTAGGGAGTTACCAAATCAAAAAAGAGTTCAAGACACATCTCGGATTAGACCTCAAAGGCGGAAGTCATCTCGTCTTTGAAGCAAATACAAAAAAGGTTAAATTCGAAGATTTGCAAGACGCTCTAACTTCCGTAAGAGACATCATTGAAAGAAGAGTGAATCTTTTTGGAATTTCCGAACCGGTTGTTCAAACAATAAAATCCGGAAAAGAATACCGGATCAGCGTAGATCTTCCCGGCATTACCAATGTATCAGATGCTGTAAGACTTATCGGTCAGACAGCCCAGTTATCCTTTAAAGAGGAAGCAAGTGCTGAAGCAAAAATTGCCACAGATACACCGATATTTTTAAGGTTGACAAAAGAGACAGGGTTGACAGGTAAACATGTTAAAAATGCAGCGGTCGTATTCGACTCACAGACAGGTCAGCCTCAGGTTTCTCTAAAATTTTCCAGAGAAGGAGCAAAAATTTTTGGCGAAGTTACCCAGAGGAATATAAGCAAACCTGTAGGCATTTTCGTAGATGAATTTTTGATTTCTGCGCCGACTGTACAGCAGGCGATTACAGAGGGAGATGCTGTG
>Ga0155807_125_pt1 | contig 49061 bp, 53 predicted proteins | sample RifCSPlowO2_01_FD_107461 | JGI IMG/M metagenome (GOLD analysis project Ga0155807, IMG submission 107461) | Candidatus Roizmanbacteria bacterium RIFCSPLOWO2_01_FULL_37_13 | reverse complement strand
AGGAATCACAATTCAGATGGAACAACCGAAGAAATATTTATCAGTTGTTACTAGAAAACCTTAGAGAAAAACCTCTCTAAAGTATCCTAGACCCAAACCAAATATTCATAATTAAACTGTTTCCAGAGCAAAAAAAAATCTTCATAGGAGAACCAGAGGTTTTTATTCTGTAAAGAGTCGTCCTGTATGAGCTGTCCGATTTCGTCGTTGTAACCTTTAACAGTTCGATAGTGGCCTATATCCTCTTCGATTTTGGTCAGAGTTCTTGCCACAAACGGAATATCGTAAGTGATGAAAAGTTTAATAAGTTCAATATTTCCGTTAGGTCTGTGATAGGGAATAAGACCAAAGTCTTTAGCTTTTTCTCCGAGTTCTTCCAAAGTAACTGACTTGTCGTCGTTATCGCCTTGTGGATTTTGAAAAGGCCTTAGCTCGTTACCTAACTCTTGTTGGCTAACGTTGATACCATAATATGAAAGCGCCATGGATAAGGCGGCGGGTCCGCAGTTATTGAAGGTTTGAAAGACATGGTAGCCATCATCAAGAATCTTAGTCTCGGGTGGAGTTTTAAGAATACTCGTGGGAAAGAGAGAGGGCGAAGGAATTGCATAAGTTGGAGAATCAGAAGCCGGTTCAGGCTCTGTATATAAAAATTGTCTGGAAACAATAAAAAACCCCGCAACCGTAAGGAAGAAAAATGATAAAATATATTTCGCCATCTTCCAATTCTAGCAAACTAATTAACAGTCATCCTGAACTCGTTTCAGGATCTGAATTGTCATTCCCGCGGAAGCGGGAATCCAGATTAAATAGATTCCGCATCAAGTGCGGAATGACAAAAGATGCTGAAATAAATTCAGCATGACAAAAGAATAAGTTTTAAATCAATTATTTTAAAATAATGAAAAAAATATTCTTTTTTATAGCTATTATTTTATTCGGAATATTAATCGTGGTTAATAAAGTTGAGAAAAAAAATATTAATATTAGAGAAATTCCTAGTCCTATTTCTTCGCAAAAGCAATCGGAAAACGAAGAGATAAATTCTGATGTTCCACAATTTACTACCATTGCAGAAGGCCTAGATACTCCCTGGGCGATCGCATTTTTTCCTGAAGGCGATATGTTGGTGACAGAAAGACCCGGGAAAGTAAGATATGTTGATAAGAATGGAAAACTTGCCCAAGAGCCGATTGCGTTAGATAAAGTGAAGGAAATAGGCGAAGGTGGATTACTTGGTATTGCACTTCACCCCGACTTCGCTAAAGCTTCGCCGGGCAAGCCCGACTTTTCTTCAAATAGGTATGTTTATTTCTACTATACCTTTAGCAATAACGGTCAAGATACTTTAAATAGGGTGGTGCGGATGAAATACGAAAACAATAAGCTTAGCGGCGAAGAAATTATAGTCGATAATATTCCGGGAAACTTTAACCACAACGGAGGCAGGATTAAATTTGGTCCTGACAAAAATTTATATATCACAACCGGTGACGCTCAAGACCCGTCCCGTTCCCAGGATAAATCTTCTCTAGCGGGAAAAATATTGAGAGTAACGGATACGGGTAAATCTGTTTCGGATAACCCATTCAATAATTTAACTTATTCTTACGGCCATCGTAATCCCCAGGGAATAGCTTGGGGTAAAGACGGCAGTCTTTTGGCTACAGAGCACGGAAGCTCACGGTTTGACGAACTTAATATTATCGAGAGTGGAAAAAATTACGGCTGGCCGGATATACGAGGAGATGAAGAACGATCCGGAATGGTAAAACCGGTTGCTCATTCAGGAGCAATAACTACCTGGGCGCCTGCTGGCGCCGCTTTTACTGACGAGTCGTTATTTTTCGGGGGTCTTAGAGGCGAAGCGCTTTATCAAGCGGTAATTAAAGATAATGATGTATCGATTAAAGAACATTTTAAAGGCGAGTTTGGCAGAATCCGTGAGGTTATAAACGGACCTGACGGAATGCTTTACATTACAACCAGCAATAGGGATGGTCGCGGAAGTCCAGATTCTACCGACGATAGAGTTGTTCGAGTCAACCCCAAGAAACTGTGAATTATTACAAGGTTATAATAATACTTAAACTCTATTATAGAAACAGACTAAATTCATAGGTGCTATAATAAAAGCAATAAAACATGGAGGCGGAACGATTTCCAACAATTACGGTAGCCGAGGCGATAAGTTTAAATACACTTATACCGCTCGGATATTTTTTAATAGGCCTTCGTAAAGTTGACGAGATTCAAGAAGAGATGTCTAGACGTTTTCAAGGCCTGTTGAATCATGCAGTCAGCGAAGATGAATTTCGTGAACTATGGAATGAAGCAGAGAGAGAAGCCGGACCCTTGCTTGCAACCGCAATCGCTTTTTGTGATAGGTGTCCGGTAAAAGGAAGGGAATGCAGTGGTTTTAGCCAAGTTGACTTAGTCAACGAACGCCCATTTGCAGTACTGAACTTAAGCGAAGAAGCAAAAAGAAATCCAGAATTATTGGCGGAAGAAATAGAAGGAAATAAATGTGGTTTACCTGTAGAACAATTAAGCTCAACTTCAAGCTAAAGAACATGATCAGAATTTTCTACAACAACAATCAATTAAAGTAAATTAGCTCGAATTACGAAATTCCGCTAGATTGTTTTAACGAGTTGGTTTTTGTCATTGCGAGCGATGATTTTTGAAGCGAAGCAATCTCATTTAGTATAATAGAGATTGCCACGTCGCTTCGCTCCTCGCAATGACATCTAAGTTAATTTCGTAATTTACGTTAAGTTAAGTAGAGGACTTACGCACTTTATTTATAGTTCGAACGTAGTCGAGAACTAATATTAATACAATCTGGGTATCCACTTAACGCCACCGCTAGCCTGGAATGTTTTCAGTCATTAGGCACGTAAGTGGGATAAAGTAGATACCCAAGTAATACAAATGGCTTTTCTCGACTCTCCCGATTAAATCGGGATCGCTCGAAGAATAACTGCGTAACTCCCGTTAAGGAACCTCTGAAAAACTAGAAAAAACGCTTTTTACGGAATCAATCTAGGCTTAAATTCTGGATTCCCGCTTTCGCGGGAATGACGAAAATGGCATTTTTCAGACCTTCCTTAAGTAATTGTATATGAAGCAAAAGACAATAATTTTTCTTCTCCTTTTTGTGTTTGTTATTTTAGTAGGAAGTCTTTTTGCATATTTCAAACTATTCAAAAAAGCAAAAGATGTTCATTATCATGCAGGTTTTCAAGTCTATGTTGACGGAAAACTGCAGGACTTTTCAGGTGCAAAATATATGTTAGTTAAGCCATGCGGTAAAGAGGAAAAAGGACAAGAAGAAGATGAACAGCTGGAAAAGGCTCATCTGCATGATGGAGTGGGAGACGTGGTCCACGTTGAAGCAGAAGGAGCAAAATGGAAAGACCTTTTTCAGAATATCAATTTTAATATATCTGATAAAAAACAAATAACAGGTTATGTAAATAGAAAAAAAATCGAGAATATTTTAGATTATCCTATTAAGTCATATGACAGTGTGGTAATTTTTATCGGAAAAGCGGACGAAAAACTTCTCAAAAATTCGGTTACAAAAAAAAGGATTATTGAGGTTGAGAAAGAAAACCGAAATTGCTAAATAGTTAGAAAATTATGGGGTTGGTGTAATGGTAGTTGATGGAGTGGGGGTAGGACTTTCTATTGGAGTAGTTGTGGGGCTTTGGGTAGAGGAGACAGACTGGGTTGGAGTAACGGTATTTGTCGGCCCTGACGTAGGAGTCGAGGTGGGAGGTGAAGTAGGAGCCGATGTTGGAGCCGATGTTGGAGTCTGGGTATTGCTGGGCGAGGGTTTTGAGGTTGGAGAAGGTGAAGGTCTTGGAGTGGGTGAAAGTTTGCTAAATGATTCGGAGATAATGAAATTGACATAGGCTTTCCCAAATGGATATCCTAGGATCTGACCGTTTCGGTCGACTTCATAGGTATCGTTTCCTTGTTTGGTTGCAGGATCGTGGAAGATAAGAAACTTTTCGCCTTTTTTATTTTTATCTGCTTTGACAACGGTTACTGCATGACCTTTTTCAGCCTTTCCTTTCGGGCTTTGTTTAAAATCGATGAAGAGTTCCACGTCTTCATCTTTGTTGAGTTCCTCCACAATTCTTTTCCAGAGCTGGCTTTCACCCTCGACCGTTTCGTTGTCAATTTTCTTGTTTTCTAGGGGAAGTTTTCTCCGTTTGGTAAAAATCTCTTTTCCAGGAAAGGCGTTTTCGTTTTTGGTTCCATCTTTTGTCCACTTGACGTCTTTTGCCAGCTCGTCGATCAGTTCGTCGACAGTTTTGGGCATTTTGTCTTCAAACTTGTATTTTTTTGCCAGCCAGAGAAGAGAGTTGGCCAAAGAGATAGGTACGCACTCGTTTGGTTTACCTTTTCGTCCGTTAAGGTCGGGGACTCCGTCGTGCGAAACCGAAAGCTTAGCTTCGTCAGCCGCAAAAGCTTCCAACGTATTTCCGCTAAAGCCTGGAGCGGGATTAAAAATTTGCCCGATCTCAACATTGACCTTTTTTGCTTTTACTTCTTTTAGACTTTCGCCAATCTTAATTTTCGCTTTCACTTTAGCATCTTTAGGAAGTGATGCAAGCTTTTTTAACATCCTTGCATCTTTGAACATGACAGGAAAAGTATTTGGCAGACGTTTTTCAGCCAGAGCCGGTATATTATCAACTGCCCGTTCGCTTTGACTAAATTTGTCGTCGGCATTCATATCGAGATCTATCGTGAAGCTTGAGGAGTTTTTCAGATCCTGCAAGACTGGAACTGCAATTAGGATTGATTCGAATGGTTTTTTATTCTGAAAGAATTGATAAAGCAGGACCTTATCACCGATGATATTTACTTGTGGCTTCTTAGGTTTCTGAACTGGCTTCTTTCGAGTAAGGAAAAGAAAACCAAGCGCTACAGCAAGAACGAGCGAAATAAGAATGATTGGATTGCGAGATTTTTTAAACTGGTTCATAAACTCAGATGATTTCACCGTATTATACAATATCGATAATGCCCAAATACTCATTTTTGCTCGCAGTATTTGTTTTAATTTTATCCTTGACCATTTTCTTTAATCGTGGTTTTAGTTATTACGACGAAGGATTTATCCTGCATGCGGCAGAAAGAATTGTTTCCGGAGAGATTCCTTATAGGGATTTTGACTTCATCTATACACCTGGAACTATTTTTCTTGTGGCTTTAGGTTTTAAACTTTTTGGTGAGAGTATCCTGGTTGGTCGTGTCTTGACAATGTCGGTTGCCATTCTAACGGCGCTTTTGATTTATTTTGTAACAAACAGGATTACAAAGAATAAACTGCTTTCGTTCTTTTCTCTGCTCGTCTATCTTTCCTGGGGACCTATGCATATAAATTTTCCCTGGCCAACATTATTCGCTTTGTCAACTGGGCTTTTGTCAACTTTCTTTTTAAGTACGACCTTAATGGGATCCCTCGACTCCAAAAAATCATCGCTCGGGATGACAAACGCCTTTTTGGCAGGAATGATGGCGTTTGTCACGTTTTTATTTAAGCAAAATCTGGGGATGGCTGTTTTGTTGAGCAGTCTTTTGAGTTTAATCATCGTGAGAAAAGCCAAAATGAAAAGCCTAATTGTTCTAGCTCTCGGAGTTTTTATGGCTTTTGCTGTATTTTTAACCTATCTACTGCTGACAAAATCGACAAAATCTTTTATCGACAATTTCTATTTTTATACGGTAAAAACTGTATTGTTGGATCAGGCTTTTGCGACTGATTTCCCCAAAGGTTTAAAGAGCTTGATTTATCTCTTTCCCGGATTGGTTTCTTTGGCTTCGTTGATATTTGTCTATCGAAATAAAAAAAATTACATTCATTTACCCCTCTTTACTCTTTTCTTTTATCTTTTCGGGATAAGGCCAACGACTGACTTTGTTCATTTAGTTTTGCCGATGGCCTCAATCGGAATTCCATTGTCTTTAATTTTACTTAAGGCTAAGCAGAAGATTTTCGTTTACGGATTGTTTTTATCGATCATAGTTTCGGGCTTTTACACCGGATTGTGGAAAAATTACTATCGCTGGGATTCGTCTTTGATCAAGCAAACATATTTTATCGAAGATCCAAGGACGCGCATTTTAGTTGATCAGAAATTTAATCGTGTCATTCCCGAGGTTTTAACTTTTATCTCAGGAAAAAGTAAAAAATCAGACAACATCTTTGTTTTTTACAATGCCGCAATGTTCTATTTCCTAAGTGAGAGGAAAAACCCAACAAGATATATAAACTTTTCCCCAGATTTGAGTTTAGGCGGGAGCAGAGAAAAAGGGGTGATAAATAATTTGAAAGAGAAAAATGTGAAAATAGTATTGACTCACGAATCGCCAGATAGATGGGGTAATCCTTTGATAACCAAGTTCATTTTAAAAAACTACCAAAAAAAGAAAGAGATTTTTGAGTTTGCAATTTGGGAGAAAAAGTGAATATTTAGATTATCTTCATTCGTTTAAGGTCAGATTTTAAATTTTCAGGGGTAGAGAAGAGCAGAGTATGAATTCCTAATTTTTTTGCAGGTAAAAGCATTTGGGCTTTATCATCAATAAATATGGTTTTATCGGGTCTGGATTTGCTTTTATGCAGGGCTAATTCATATATTTTAGGGTTCGGTTTGCGGACTCCAACCTCGTGTGAGAAAATTCCTCCTTTAAACAGCTTGGTGAAATGAAATTTTTTATCTAACACCTCGACTCTTTCTTTGACGTTATCTGATAAATAATAAAGTTGATATTTTTTGGCTAGTTGCAAAAGAATAGATTTAGTTTCCTCAATTAACTCATATTCGTCGACCCACTGTTTTTCCAAAGTATCTACGTCTTCGCTTAGGTTAAGTTTTTCAATCACTTGTTGCCAAAATTCGTCTCTGGTTATCTTGGCTTCTCTGTAGTGAGATCCAATTTTACCATCAATAATATCTTCAACTAAAATTTCAGAAAGATGATATTTTTTGCTTATATCACTTATAAATTTTTTACTACCATTAGTATAGAGAACTCCACCTAAATCAAAAAGAAAAGTAGTTATCATAAGGTTGACATAAGACCTTTTCTAATATACTCCTTTATTAAAGATTGATAAGGGATATTTATTTCGTTGGCTTTTTCTTTGAGCCGAATCAACAGATATTCGGGCATCCGAATCGATATCGCTCTAGTCGTAGGTTTGAGATTAGGAAAGCTGACTCTCTCAAAATCAGACGGTTCATAATATTCGGAAAGATCAATCTTCGCCCAAAAGTCTCTCTCCTGATCTTCATTTTTGAATTTTGGTATTTTAAGCGGCTTTTTCATATAAAGATCCCTCCTTTTTATTTATTTTTCTAGCCGAAATTATTCTGATTTTATTATTCCTTAAAGTGAAAACAATATATAACAATCTTCTTAATTTAGATTTTCCAATTAAAATAAACCTATCCTCATTTTTTGAATGTAAAACGTCTTTATAAATGACTTTATATTCGTCAAAAAACGACTCTTCGGCTTCTTTGTCTTCGACCCCATGCTTTTTGTTTTTTCCTATATTTCCCTTATCCCAATCAAATTCTGAAGCTCTTTTATCGATCTTCATGTATATACTAAATTATACAATTATAAGATTGGTTGTCAAGTAGTTTTTTGGTAACCGTTCAGGGTTTGACAAAACTTTTATCGTTCGAGCGTAGCGTAAGCGAAGTCGAGAACTTCTCGATTCGGCTTTCAGCCTTACTCGAAGAATAAATGAACTCATCTTTGACAACTCCTGAACGGTTACGTTTTTTGAGTTTACATTGTGGGAGAAAGTTGAAAGCGGGAAATACTCTGAAGTTCAGAATATATAACCATACGATGAGAGTAGTTGCGTTGATCTGCAATCCACTGACCTGTACAGGTGATCAAGTTAAGGCGTTTTTTTGAAGATTCTCCAAACACTTCTTCAATCGGGACTTTATCGTACTCGTAGATTTTTTTGGCTGTTACGACAAAGGTGTATTCATTTCCAAGTTCATCGGTAACATAGAGGTTGTCTCCGGGTTCAAGTTCGTTCAAATGATAAAAGATTGCGCCTTCACCGGTTGTCGAGTCAAGATGGCCTGCGATCACCGCATTTCCCTCCTCTCCCGGTTTGGAACCCGGGCTATACCAGCCAACCTCGTCAATATTTTCCGGAAGCTGCATTCTGCCGTTCTCGTCTACACCCACGGGAATAATCGGAGCGGATACGTTTATTTTGGGGATGTTAAAATCCCTTGGTTGGGGAATTGTGGGAGTTGGCGTCGGCGTTACTGTTGGGGTTGCCGTTGTAATTGGTGTAGGGCTAGGATTGATCGAATTTCCCTCCATGGCCGAGTCTGACTGGGCAAAGATCAGCAAGCCAGCCAGCATGAGTAACAATAATAGATTAAGTCGTGACATGTATTAAAAATCCTAAATCCTAAATACGAAACTCTAAAGGACGTCAGACGTCCTAAACAAATCCTAATATTAAAATACTAATTTCAAAAAGTATTGAAAGAGTCAGATTTGGTTTTGAATTTGATAATAATTATACCACAAAATATCCAATTTAGAGCCTCAAATTGATCCTTTTTTTAATACTTAACTTGATGGTCTTGACACAGGAAACTTTTTCGTTTATTCTTTTTTTATGGCAAAGAAAAGGAAAAAAACAACTCGATCTTTTTCTACTAAAAGCTCAAGTAAGGGAATGTCTCCAGTGATGCAGATTGGAGTAGTATTCATTATTGTTGCCGCTATGTTTCTACTTATGTATGCGGCAAGGATTACTCCGTAATTTTCCTTAAAAAATAGGGGTTGACAAATTGATAAGTCTGTATTAGGCTTGATGTTAATGGATACAGTTCAAGGGAAAAGCTACAAAAGTTACCTCAAACAGCTAGAAGACCTTCTTTCAGAATATCTGGTTAAAAAAGCTCCCGCCCTGCCGGTAAATGTTAAAGAAGCGATTGTCAAGTTCGCTCCCTGGGTCACGCTAGTTGTATTTATTATAACGTTGCCGGTTGTTTTTGCTGTTTTTGGTTTGGGAGCTATTCTTGCTCCACTAAGCTTTTTGGGTGGAGTCAACGCCGGAACTAATTATATCCTTTCCTTGGTTTTTTCAGCTATTCAGCTAGTTTTAGAAGCTATGGCTATACCAGGACTTTTCAAAAGAAGCAAGAGCGCCTGGACTTTGGTATTTTATGCTTCTTTAGTTGGAGGAGTACAGAGTATAGTTACATTTAATTTGGGAGGCCTCATTATCGGAACTCTCCTTTCGCTCTACATTTTATTTCAGGTAAAAGAATACTACAAATAAGTTGGAGGTTTGATGTTGGAAGTTGGATGTAAAAATGTCATATCAAAAATACAATTTTGAGAATCTTGAAGTTTATGCTTTGGCAGAAAAATTAGTCCTTAAAATCTACGAAATTAGTAAAAATTTTCCGAAAGAAGAATTATTTATATTGACATCTCAGCTTAGACGAGCTTGTTTATCTATTGTTCTCAATATAGTTGAGGGAAGCAGCAGAAAATCAAGAAAAGATTTTGCACATTTTATAGACATTTCTATCGGTTCTTTGTTTGAAACTAAGGCTATTTTAAGGTTATCCTTGAAACTCAAATATTTAAAAGAAAATGAGTTGATTGAATTGTATAAACAAATAGATTTATTATTCTATAAGCTTTTGTCCTTTAAAAAGTATTTATTGAAGGAATAAGCTTCTAACATCCAACCTCTAACTTCTAACTGGTATACTTAGAAATTATGTCTCGAGTCGATAAAGCCCGGCGAGCTTTCTTACAAAATAATGTTGATAAGATAAAAAACGCTCATACAAAAGAAGCTATTCATTCGGATATTCATCATGAAGAAGCCCACTTGAAGAGCTTCAATTTACCTGAGATTATCTTGGGTGGACAAGATGGGTTGGTGAATGTATTGGGCGTAATTTTGGGAGTGGCTGCGGCTACCTCTTCAAGCCAAATTGTCATTGTTGCCGGCCTGGCAGCAACTTTCGCCGAAAGTATTTCGATGGCGGCTGTCGCCTATACTTCAAAACTGGCCCAGGCAGATTACTATCAGTCAGAACTAGAACGTGAAAGATGGGAGATAGAGCATATTCCCGAAGGAGAAAGAGAAGAGATAAGAGCTTTATACGAGAACTACGGATTTAAGGGAAGGGTGTTAGACGAGATTGTTGACAAGATTACTTCCGATAGGGCAATCTGGCTTAAGGTGATGATGGAACAGGAGTTGAAGCTTGAGCCGATAGCAAGAAAAGATGCCCTGCCGGCAGGCATAATTGTAGGTATATCTGCTATTGTTGGTTCAATAATTCCTCTCGCCCCCTTTTTCTTTTTTCCGTTGAAAGCGTCGATTGCTGTATCACTCATAATTTCAGCTTTTGCCCTATTTGTGGTGGGATTTTACAAGGCAAAGCAGACAATAGGCAGAAATTTATTGCGTCAAGGCGTCGAGATGATGGCGATCGGTATGGTTTCGGCGTTGGTAGGATATTTTGTCGGAACGCTTTTCCAGGTGAAGTAGTTTTTTGTAATTTTGTAGATTTTGATTGAGTCGGTGGAGAATTCCTCCCGATTTTTAATAAATGCTTTGCCGAACTGATTGATCTCCCAAGAGTTGAGAGAATTTAGCTTGAAACCGGGATCCTCCGAGAAGACAAGCAGGATTTCGGACTTATCATATTCAAAGATCGAATCTGGCCGATAGCCTTTCATTTTGAAAAAAAGACGGTATTCTTGCCCGTGTGGGGTTATAACTACGTTAGGTCTGACTGATATGATATTGAACTTATCGCTCTTGCTGACCAAACCGTTACGGATTGAGTATTCGACCGCGTTTTGAAATTTTTTGGCCGGCCTGGTTGATTTGCCGTAAAGACTGGATGGAAACTGTGAGACGCTTATAAACGGCAGAATCAACAAGAGAAAAAAGTAGCGTGATTCAAGCAGTAGGACGACAAAAGTAAAATATAAAAGCAGTATCACGGGAAACGTATAAAAAAAGGCATACTGGAAACGCAAGGCAATTACCAGGAAAAGGAAGCTGGCCAAAGCGGTCAGATAAAGATAAAGAAACTTTTTGTGAAAACTTTGTTTTAAAAACAACAAGGCCGTAAGGATAAAATAGAGAAGCGGATTGAGCATGAGATATTTTTTTACTTCTTGAGAAATAAAGAAAAAATTAACGAGTAAATTTTTATTCCCGCCGGCTGCTCCGGCAAGCTGTCTGTTTTCAAGAAAACCTTGGGAGGATTTCGTCAGAAAAGTAGTCTTGAGCATGATAAAGCCGTGCCTGATTTCAAAAAAAATGAGTGGCAGGAAAGCCAGACCAAATCCAAATAGAAAATAGACGATTCTGACTTTTTTATTAAGCGTTAAAAGAATTAATAGAGAGAGGAATATAAGTATGGTCGTATTTGAGTAATGGAAATTCATGATCAGTCCGGCAAGAAAGCCCAAGAAAAATAAGATAGGCTTTTTTTCGTACTCGTCAAAAACCAGATAAGTCAGGAAAAATAATAAGAAAGGAAGGTAGGTAAAGGCGTTGCCCGGATTGCGTGCGGCAAAGATAAATAACGGGAAGAGTGCTAAAGATGCTGTTGATAGGGCGGCTTTTAATAAATTATATTTAATAGCTGCTTTGTAAAAAAAGTAGCCAAGAGCTAAAGAATAGAGGAGAACATTCATCAGTAAAACAGAGTTGATGTTGAACCTGGTCAGAAGAAAGATTGGAACGAATATGTAGTAATAATAGGGTCCTGTTTGAAGTCCGCCAAAGCTGGAATTTGGTCCAAGCAATTTAAACTTCCCTTGGGAAATGTCGAACATTTCGCTTAAGTCTCTGGCAAAATCGCTATCAAAAGAATAAGAAGGAATCAGTCGATAGGAGTAGAGGATAAAGGAGATGAAGACAACCATGAAGACAAAGATTAATGGGATGGTCTTTAATTTTTTTGTTAAAGCAAGCATTTCAAAATTAAGTATAGCAGGCTAGAGTAATTTATTAGTCAGATTAATAGTGAAAATGCTCAAAGGGTTTCTGATCTTTCTTCAAGACAAAAACCTTCCCAGTTACGCCATTAGTTTCTTCTGAACAAAGATGAATAACAAATTTTGCAATTTCACTGGGAGAAATGGCATCTTTAATGTATTGCGGAAAATATTTCTGATAAGCCTCGGTTGCCGTATCAGAGGGAGATATAGCATTTACAAAAATGTTTTTGTTTTCTAACTCTTGTGATAACCCTATGGTCAAATCCTCAATAGCTCGTTTAGAAACAAAATAAGGTAGCCAACCTTTGGCGCCATTTTCAAACGTGCCGGAAATATTTATGATTCTCGAACCTTTTGGCATGAGGGGGATAAAAGCATGAGTTAAAAGAGTCGGTGCAATTGTTCCAACCATAAAAGTATCCATAATAATTTTTTGAGAAAAAAATTCTAGGTTTTTATCGGCATAAACTTCGTTTATTCCGTGCCAGATACCGGCAACATTTAATAAAATATCTACTTTCTTTGTTATCTTTTTGATTTTCCTGATAAGATCATTTATAGAATCAATTTGGCTTAGATCTGTAGGAAATATTTCAGCTCCCCCCCCAGCTTTATTTACAAGTATTTTTGTCTCTTCCAATAGAACTTTATTTCTAGCAATTAAAGCCACAAACGCACCTTCTTTGCCTAAAGCAATGGAGATTGCTCTGCCGATACCAGTTGAGGCACCCGTTACAATTGCAGATCTATTTTTTAACTTCATACCAAGATTATACATAATCACCTGACCCACCTGCACTTTATGCCATTTAGCTCTTTCTGTCATTGCGAGCGGTGAATGTTGAAGCGAAGCAATCTCAAAACGATAAAAGAGATTGCCACGTCGCTTCGCTCCTCGCAATGACAAAAACTCGATTATGGTTCCGAAGCTAAACAACTGCAGTGAGTCAGCATAATCACTTATTGACGAAGATATGAAAGTTACGTATACTCTTCTTAATGAATTACTTAAAGGTTTTTTTTTACGTTTGGAAGAAAAGTTTCAGTTCGGCTGAATATTATAAAGAAGTTATAAAAGCCCCCTTTAGTTTTAGTTTGAAGTACTTTCTATTCTTCTGTTTTCTTTTATCTATAGTTACAACAGTTTATCTAAGCGCAAAAATATTTAGTCCGCTCAACAATTTTCTTATCCGTTTCCCCCAGGTGTTAGTCAAGGTTTACCCGGAACAATTAGAAATAAAAATTCAAAAAGGAGTTGTTACAACCAATGTTCCAGAACCATATTTCATTCCTATCGATAGATTTGAAAAGACATTTGAGGAATTTGATAAAGAAGTAAAAGGTATTAAATCTGATGAAATTGAAAACGTTTTGGTTATCGATACAAATGCTAGAGTAGAGGATTTGAAACGATACCAGACTTACGCCCTTTTGACAAGAAATTATTTAGTCTATTATAAAGATAAAGCCAGGATAGAGATTGTTCCTCTGGATGAAATTAAAAACTTCACTCTTAATCAGGGTTTAGTCAAGGGAGTGATAAATAGATTTCTACCTTTATTAAGAGTGATCGCTATATTTTTAATTCCTTTCATTTTCGTTGGGTCTTTCCTGTTTTTCTCAATTTTTCAGTTGATATATCTATTATTCTCTGCTCTTGTTTTATTTTTGGGCGGAAAACTGATTTCTTATCCAGTAAATTATCTTAAAAGTTATCAAATAGATCTTCACTTAGCCACGATTATTACTCCCTTCTTCTTGGTTTTGAGAGCCTTAAATTTTGAGGTGCAGTTTCCTTTTTTGCGTTTGATCCTTTTTAGTCTGATAGGCTTATATATCTTCAACAGTTTAAAAAATAGTGCTCCGCGAGTAAAGAAGACTAAAAAATAGAGTAGGCTTTATTAAACGTTTCGAAATCAACTTCGTTTTTTCCCTCTAATTGGACGGAATTAATTGTTAATTGCTGATTATTGATTGTTAGATCGATTATTTTTAGTCTTTTTTTTTGACCTTTTACATCGACTATGGTCCACAAGCCAGGCCACGGGAAGAGGCCGCGAAATAAATTGAAAATGATTGATGAGCTGGTACTAATACTGGTCGGCCGTTGCAGAATAGGTAACTTATATTTTGTTAAGTATTCTTGGGTTATGTTAGGAAGCTCTCCAGAGTTTAATGGTTCGTTTTTGAGGGCTTTTTTGAGAGTGGCAAGTGGAATAAAACCGTCGTTTTTAACGGGAAATCTAGTATAGGTAGCTTGCGTATGATCTTGAGGAGTTAATCTAATTCTATTATTCGTTAGATTATTTATTTGTTCTGCGAACATTTTGTAGCTAATATTATGTAATCTTTCTTCAAGCTCGATTCTTTTTTCATAAGGATTAATTTTTACTTCCCGTTGAGCGATTAAGTCGCCATGGTCTAATTTTTTATCAGTTTGAACCAAGGAAACAGCTGTTTTTTTATCTCCCAAAACTAACGAGAAAGTAGCCGGCGTTGTTCCACGCAGTTTTGGCAGAAGTGAAAAATGGATGTTCCAAAAGCCGAATTTAGGAATCATTAATATTTTTTTTGGAATAATTTGTCCATAATAATAAATTAGAGCTAAGTCAATATTCTTTAAATTCTTCCCGACGGAGTTTATCCCGCCTTTGGCGGGACTCGAAGGATAATATTGTTCGAGCGAACGTAGTGAGTCGATAACGGGAATATTAAATCTTTCCGCCACTAGTTTAACTGGTGACTTAGTTAATATTTGCTTCCTCCCAACCGGCTTATCCGGCTGAGTGACGACAAATTTTATTTCGATTAAGTGTTTAATCGAAGCATCCGTGAGCAGTTTTTCTAAAAAGCGAGCGGAGAAGTAGGGAGTGCCAAAGTAAGCAATTTTTCTTTTGATCACGCTTAAATTATAGCATTTAGTATAGTTGATTTTTATAAAAAGTATTTATATACTATAGGTTTAAAATGTCAGAAGAAGAAATATTCAGACGTATTGTTAATAGACATAATTCTTTTCCACATGTTGAATTGGATCTACAACGGGGAGTAAAACAGATAAGGAAGCAAGACTTCCCTGATTATCCCACTAATACAACAGTTGTGCAGGAGTTAGTCTGGGATGTGGTTACAGGTTTGTCTGGAGGGCAAGGCGCATATAGTTCTGATGACTTAACTTTTATTTTTGAAACAGGTTATACTCCAACATTGTTTGGAAGGAGAGAAGTTAATAATACTAAACTAATAGAAGTTGCAGGATATGTCTTTCCAAGATTGGTAAGAAAAGAAGATACTCACCTTCTGGCTGATGCAGAAGTACATTTTACCGATAGTGCTCAAAGCTTTTACAGCAGCAAATACGGAGAGGAAGTTTTAGCTTTTAGACCTAATAAAAGAGGCAGGATCTACAGAGTTGACTATGATCAAGGAAAAAAACCGCATATTACTTTCTTATTGAGGCATCCGGTAAAAGATAATTACACTGATGCTTTTGAGTTAGTAAGCTTCCTTTCTTTTGTGGAGTTTTTTAAAAGACGTATTATGAGTGATAATTATGGATCTAAGATCAGAGATAGTAGTTTTGTCAACTCCCTAGTTTTATTAAAAGGAATTAAATCTTTAGGACTTAGAGATAAGGATGATCTTTTAGATTGGGCAAGTAGACGGTGGTTTGATATAGATGCAGGATTAAAATTGACTTCATCTCCGCTCTTTGAATTATTACCTCCATGGAGAATTTCATATGAAAACAAAAAAGACTCAATAGAGAAAGCTAGTAATAGACGACGTGATCCAATTTCCGATGCGGTGTTACAAATTAAAAAAAGGTTAGAAAAACCTGGTAGGGAAACGCCAGATTATTTATTGATGGGAAATGATTTTAGTGTTCCTTTGTTAGTTACTTTAGGGTTTTTCAGTGAAGTAGAGATTGATTATGTTTTAGATAATGCCGATCAAAGTGAACTCAATAGAGCTCATTTAGAACAAGAGATAAAAAAGCTTCCTGTGGCAGATAGAGATATTTTGAGGAGATTTGCCGTTCACCAATATCTAAATACTTATCGGGGCGATGATCCAATTATGTCACAATTACAAACAGATTTACAAACAAATATAGAAACGTTTAGAACGCGCTTAATTCATCCAACTTTTACTGCATTAGGAGACGTAGTAGATTTAATTGATTTCAGCCTAATCCCAGATCCAATTATTGAAAAGATACCACATGAACAGATCAAAGAAATCATCAGAAAATTGAAAAATAGTAATTTTAGATTTTTATCTGTTCCTTATCCTTTAGGAGATAGTGTATATGGTTTTGTCAAAGCAGTAAAAGAAGAATTAAGAATAACTAATATTGGATTTTTTGGTAAAGTTGGAGCTGTCATTGGTGAGAAAGTAATTGGACCAAAAAGAGGAAGAGTTGTTTTACCAGAACATTATAGTCGAATTGGAGATATTCAAGATCAGCGTGAAAAAGAAAGATATAGAGGATTTTATGATTTTAATAATGTGATTTCAGCAAAAGACACAATTATTATTCCAGAACCAGATACGGTTGAAGCAATATTAGTTAGTGATTCGCTTCTTTTACAAACGTTTCAAGACATTGACTATTTTAGAGGATTTTTAATAGATGCAGGTGTAAAGTATCCTGCGATGTTGCTTGATATGGAGTCTTATTATTTGCAACTTGCATGCAGAGAATTAGGAATTAAACCGGCTATTATTTATTATGTTTCTGATAACACTAGGATTAGTGGTGAAACCGACGATGCAATTACAAAACGATTGGGAACAGAAGGGACTATTGCAGCGATTGAAACCCCTTTAACAATTCTGAATAGATGGCTTCAAGATTTAGACTGAAAACTCTAAACTCTTTTCAAAAAGGAGGAGGAGGGATTGGGAGATTTCAAAAAAGATATTTTTGTTGGTTCGCGGATTGATCAGATTAAACAATAGAGTAGGACTTGCTTTTTCGATAGTTCTTAAATCGGGTTTGATTTTGGCTTTGATTGACTCTTCCTTTATTTTTACTTCTTCGGTTGCCAATTTTGGCTCATTTTGAAAGCTTTTACTACTTTCTTTTGAGCAGTTAAAATAGATACTTTGTGCTGCAGTTTCTAATCTGGCCGAATCTGAAGATTCGATTGAGATCTTAAAATTTGAAGGGTAGAGAAATTGAATCTTACAGCCTGTGTGCTTATAGGTTTTAAATTCTAAGGGTTTTTCGGTTGGTGTTGGTTGGAGAGTGGGGCTAGGAAGTATACTGATAATATAGTCGGTGATCTTGTTAGTTTTTTCCACACGTTGGCCGTAGCGTACACCGACGATAAAAATAAGTATGACAAAAAGAATAGACAAAAAAATGATCGACCCTTTCTTCAACTTCATATCTTTAAAGTTTAGCACAATGAAAATTGTTTAAGGTTTGCTAAAGCCTGGTAATCGAAGAACTCCCGAAGCAATAAAATTGACAATCAAAAACGAGGATAAGGTTAGGATAAGTCCAACTATAGCACCATAGACAAGGCGTCTGCCGTAGTTTAGTTTCTCGGCATCATCCTGTGAAGTGGTGATGATAAAGGCTCCATACAAAAAGTAAAGGAAAGCTATGCCGCCTGATATTGAGAAGATGATATTTAACAGCGTTTGAGATAAGGCAGCTTGATTAGCATTAATGCAGCCTATTCCAGTAAAGGCTTTGCTGGGATAGGGGGTCGGACCTGTATTTGAACCTGAATCGGAAATACGGAGGGTATCTCCTATGGTTGGCGTCGGATTGGCGGCAGGATATAGACACTGTCGGCATTTTTCCCAAGTTGAAGGAGGTTTTTGACCCTGGCAGTAGCCGCACAGATCACAAAAGATAAAGCGAGGTTTTAAGCCCTGCAGATTGTAGTCTGCCAGAACTACCTCCAACTTCAAAGTATTATTTTCGTCAAACAGCTGGATTTTTGCCGCCTCGTTAAAGTAAGGGAGATACATGGTGATCGGATCGGCGAGTATTGTTTCTGGTGTAAAACTGGTGAAAGGAACAAAATCAGGAGCTAAGGTTTGATACGTCCGAGGTGTTTTACCGACGAATAATTCCGTATTACTTTTGTCAACGATTTTTATCAGATAATAATTATCAGGATAGTTGATGCCATAGCTTACATATGGACCTTCTTCCAAACCGATATTACCAAAAATTAAGGTTAAGTCACTGGGTTGGCTGACGAGTAGATTGAGTCTGAATCCGGGCACAGGATTGGCCGCCCAAACTGAGGCTGCAAATCTTAGAAAAAATATTGTCACGAGAATGAAGCCGATGTATAAGAAGAATCGTTTTATTTGCATAATTTGCATAATAGGTTTATCTTACTGATAGTTCTGTAAAAAATCCTCCCAGGCTTTAAGGGATGGAGGATTGAATATATAGTTACGATCTCTCATTATACTAGTTTGCGTTGGGCGATACCAACCACTGTATCCAGTGCCTGGTCCGCATCCTTGATAACATCCAACACCGGTCATTCCTGTCCATTTAGGACAAGGTTTAAAGGGATCCAATGGACCTGAGCCCGGTCCAGAGCAGTTAAATAGTGGAATCAATAACGGACCAACTGGACTATTTGAGTCTCCGTATTCGTCCTCCAACCAGACAATAGCGTGGGCAAGTTCATGTGGTACTGTTGTAGCGCCTGCGCCACAGGCATAACTTGAACGACCAAGTACGGCTTTTCCAACATTACCAGCCCCGCATTTTGCAGGATTATCAATGACAATCGAAGAATCTGCGCCGCAGACTTGAGCTCCTATATCTTTTATTTTTGGAAATTGAATCCCTTCGTAAGGCTTGGAAGGATCGTCATGATATGTTTGACTAAAATCAGCGACAATGTAAAAATTCATTTTACTTGTTAAGCCGGCTAAATTTGTTTTGTTAATCTCGTCAATCGCGTCCCGGGCAACAGGCAGAAATTCCGAAAAAGTCGAGTAATTTTCCGGCAGGAAAGCTATCTTTAGTTTGTTTGTATCTCCAAGGTTACCGACTAGCGGTTGGCAGGAATTAATACAGGAAAAGCTATGCTTTGCCGGATCGTTGGAGCATGGTTTACCCGGGCAAGGATCAGGAATTTGGAGTTTCCATTGACCATTTTGACCTTGGCCTGTCCACTCGCATCTTTTTACGCTGTTGTTTGTTTCGTCGCAGTAAGACTCACCTAATTGATAAGTTTCCTGACCCAATTTGCACCCTCCGGAGGGTGGGGTAGTAGGAATTGGGGTAGGCGTATTAGTTGCGGCTGGTCCGCCGGGAGTCGGAGTTCTCGTTGCGATTGCTCCTGGCGTGGGCGTTCTGGTTAAGGCGGGTCCACCCGGAGTCGGGGTGTTGGGAGGGATCGGGGTATTTGTAGGAGCAGTCGGTGAAGAGCAGGAATAACCCGAATTGCAGTAACCGTTTGAGATCGTGCACACCTGGTTTTGTTGTCCAGGGACATGTGGATCATTGCATTCCGCATTATTTGAGCAGCAGGCGGTATTGCACTGGCCGGTTTGGTCAACCTTGCCTGCCGGGCAGTTGGGATTTGGCGTTGGCGTCAGGGTGGGCGGGGCAGGTGTATTACCTCTTAGGGTAATTGGGGTACGCTGCCCATTTGCCGGTCCGCAGGTTGTTTGAAAATCAAATCCGACCATCTCCAAGGTATCGGTAGTTGTAACTGTTGGCATCTGGCAGCCAAAGGTAGCGACGTCTCCCGACCAGCCTTTAAATCCCTGACAGCCGTTATAGGCTACGCTCGAGGGACAGATGTTTTGCGGCCAGCTATTGTTTACCGCAAGACCGCAGGCGATGTTAGGTCCTCCGCCTTGGCCGGAAGCTACAGTCACAACGCAGTCAAAACATTCTCCAATATCAACCGATGTTTTGCTGGGCGCAACTGAAGCGACAGTTACACAGGAAGCGGCTTTAGTGGTTAGCTGGGTTTTAGTTTTATTGACAAGATTGGCTACAGTAAAAACTAATATTGTACTGATAACAAAAACTAGGATAGGTGAAAATCCTCTTTGGTTACGGATGAAGTTCATAAAATGATACACCTTTTATCATATACTTACAGTCAGTACTTTTGCAAGGCTTATATTATTTTTACTGAAATCCAGGTATTCGAAGAATTCCCGAAGCAATGAAATTAACAATCAGAAACGAGGATACGGTTAGGGCGAGACCAACGATGGCTCCGATGATAAGGCGTTTGCCGTAACGTAGTTTCTGGATATCGGCTTGAGAGGTGGCGATGATAAAGGCTCCGTACAAAAGATAGAGAAAGGCTAGGCCGCCTGTTATTGAAAAAATGATGTTTAAAATAGTTTGAGTGAGCTTGGCTTGATTGGAGTTTATACAACCTATGCCTGTAAAGGCTTTACTAAGATAAGGAGTCGGACCTGCATTTGCGCTTGAATCGTAAATCCTTAAGGTATCTCCTATGGTTGGGGTGGGATTAGCTAAAGGATAAAGACACTGTCTACATTTTTCCCAAGAAGAGGGAGGCTTTTGACCTTGGCAATAGCCGCACAGGTCACAGAAGGCATAGCGATATTTCAAACTCTGGAGATTATGGTCCGCCAAAACTACTTCCAGCTTCAAACCTCCATTCTCATCAAATAGCTGTACTTTAGCAGCCTCGTTAAAGTAGGGCAGATACAAGGTGATTGGATCGGCGATTATTGTCTCTGGGGTAAAACTGGAGACGGGAACAAAATCAGGGCCTGACGTCTGATAGATGCTGGTGGTTTTTCCAACAAATAACTCCGTATTATTATTGTCGATAATTTTTATGAGATAATAGTTGCTGGGATAGTCAATGCCATAGCTTACATAAGGGCCTTCTTCAAGACCAATGCTATTTAGGGTTAAAGTATAATCGCTAGCCTGGTTGACGGCTAGATTGAGTCTAAAAGCTGGTACGGGCTGGGTTGCCCAGGCATTAGAGACAAAGCTGAAATACAATACTGCGATGAGAGCAAAAGTTATTAGTAAAAAAAATCTTTTTAGTTTCATAGATGAAATATTATTCTTCGAGCGACCCCGACGTAACGTCGGGGGAGTCGAGAAGTATATACTAGAATTTGTTCTCGACAAGCTCGAACAATAATATTATTCCAAACATAGGTTTTTTATTTATTGATAATTCTTTAAAAAGTCCTCCCAAGCTTTAAGCGAGGGCGGATTGAATGTATAGTTACCTAGTTCTCTCATGATACTGGTTTGTGAGGATCGATACCAATTGATAAATCCCTTTCCGTTTCCATACCCGCAGCCTTGAAAACAGCCTGCGCCGGCCATTCCTGACCATTTAGAGCAAATAGGTGAGTCTGAACAGTTTGGGGCGATGGCTGGTAACAATAGCGGACTTCGCGGACTGCCTGCATCCCCGTATTCGTCATCCAACCAAGCTATAGAATGGCTCAATTGATGAGGGACAATATTATCAGATGATCCGCAGGTATAACTTGAGAGGCCAAACATGGCTACTCCGGCAGGGTTAATCCCACAGACTGAAGGATTATCGATCACGATCGAGAAATCTGCTCCGCAGACGCTTGCTCCTGTTTCGTGGATTTTTTGAAATAGAACTCCTTCGTAAGGCTTGTTGGGATCCAAATGGTATGATTGATTAAGGTCAGACACGACATAAAAGTTCATTTTATCGATTAAAGGAGTTAAATTCGTCTTTTTCAATTGATCGATTGCAGACATGGCTGTGATTTTAAATTCGCTGAAATTGCCGTAATTTTCCGGCAAGAAAGCAATCTTGAGTTTTTTTCCGGGATTATCAACTAACGCCACACAATTTGTTACACAAGAATAGGCGTGATTTGCCGGATCGTTGGAGCAAGCTCGACCCGCGCAAGCATCAGGAACATCTTGCCAAGCGTCATTTCCGCTGCAGGTTTTTACGATATTTTGTTGTTCATCACAATACGACTCTCCCACTTGATAGGTTTCATTGCCCAAACTGCAGCGTTGATCTGGTGGGATTGTAGGAGTGTCTTGAGGTGGTGAGGTGGTTGGAGTTTCGGAAGGAGTAGGGGATATTGTGGCTGTGGGCGTTGGGGTTATGCTTAGGTCAGGAGGCGTTATAGTTAGGATGGGACCGCCTGTTGTTGGAGGTGGAGCAAGAGCACGAATATTTGTAACACGCGTACTGTTACTTAATTGGCCACAGCTATTAATAGCGTGAATCCACCAGTCATAGACATGATCGGCGAGGAAATTGTATGAATAAGAATTAGTAGTAAGATTATTAATACAAACATCATTAAGGTTCGTTCCTGCCGCTTGAGCTGTCGCTACATCTTCGCAGGTGTTGGTAACCCCAGCTCTTGCCGGAGGCCAATCGTCGGCTTTATCGTCAATTCTTAAAGCATAGAAAGCTGCTCCAGGAGCAATATTCCATTTAATATCTCTTTGACCAGCAGGAAAATCATAGATAGGAAACATTGTACCCAAAGGCGGTGGAGCAACAGCTTGACAACTTTGAGCTCTTGGACGAGTTACTCGATTTCGTTGATTATAAAAAAATGGTGCAGCTACTGCGCTGACAAGTATTACTGCACCAACAACAAGGGGAATAAGAGGGGCTGCACCTGTTTTCCAGGTACCAGGCGGCACCTGGCGAAGCCAGGTATAGAATTGTACCTGGATTTGCCAAAATTTTTTAGGCTTTTTATGCATGGACAAAATATTAATAATATAAATTAAAAATACAATTATGATAGGGGAATGTCAAGGAGGAAAAAAGTAATCGTTCAGGAATAGTCAAAGATATTCTTCGAGCGAGCCCAAGCGAGTCGAGAAGTTTCTATAAAAATTGTTCTCGACTACGCTCGAACAATAAAACCATTGTCAAATCCTGAACGGTTACGGAAAAAAACTTATTGTTTGCGGAATAACATTTTGATTATTTCTTCGATCGGCTCTTCTTCAACTGTGAGATCCGAATAGGGGAGAAGTTTATTAATTAGATTGATTTTTTCCGGAATTTCCGAGCGGTCAAATTTATAAGTAATTTTAGGAAAAAGGTATGAAATCGGCTTTCCAACGGTTGATATTTTTTTTTGATCAATTTCAACCTCTAGGGTTACTGTAACGTACTTTTCTGTACTGTATTTTTCAACGATTTCCTTAAGCGATCCGTCGTAAAGTATTCTTCCCTTATTTATCACGATTAGCCGCTCTGCCAAGCGCTTGACGTCTTCCATATAATGGCTGGTTAATATGATTGAGGCTCTGTAATGCTTTTGGTAGCGTTTTATAAAATCACGGATTACCTCTTGGGAAAAAATATCAAGCCCGATGGTCGGTTCGTCAAAGAAAATAATCTTTGGATTATGAATAAGTCCGGCAATGAGTTCCATTTTCATTCGCTCGCCAAGCGATAAAGTTTTTACAGGTTTGTCAAGCAAATTTTGGCAGTCCAGCAGATTTGAGAGTTCATCGACTGTTTTATTAAAACTTTTATCATCGACGTCGTAGATTTCTTTATTGAGAAAAAATGTGTCTGAAGCAGGCAGGTCCCACAATAGCTGGTTTCGAGAACCCATGATAAATGATATCTGCTTTAAGAACCGAGGTTTTTTATCGAAAGGGGTCATGCCGAGGACCTGGCACACTCCGGAGGTGGCATAGAGGATACCGGAGAGGATTTTCAAAGTCGTCGTTTTTCCGGCTCCGTTTGGGCCGATTAGACCAACAAGTTCATTTTCCTTGATCTCAAAGGAAATTTTATTCAGAGCAACAGTTTCTTTGTATTGACGATTAAACAAATCTGTTAGGAAATTCCTTCCCTTAACTTGAGTTATATATATCTTGGTTAAGTTGTTGACTGTAATCATAGGTTTATCATGCCAATTTGTGCTAATCAGCTAAAAATCTGCGAATAGGTGCGAATGTGCGAATATTCGCGTATTAGCAAAAATTCGCTGTTCCGACTTTAGTCGGAAATTCGCAAAAATTAGCATGATGTATTTACTCTCAGCCGCCCCAGCTCTGATATTTTTTAAGGGCAAAATTCCAAAGCTGAAACGAAAATAAAAGCAATAGTGATGATACTACAAATGAAAGCAAAATAAATTCCCACGATAAAAGATTGAATAAGGCTTTTGCCGGAAAAGTCATCATGATACCGATAGGAATAATAAAAGTAAATATTCCCCGGACAGGTTCTTTATAAATCTCGAGGGGGAATCTACCCAATCCCGTCATGTCACGATAGATCATGATTGTATGGTCGACTTCGGTGGTGAGAATAGCCAGAGCTAAGACAGTAATATGAAAAGCAGTAGCGATAAGGAGAGAATTAATAATAAGAAAAAGATAGAGGATAGAAGATAAAAGTTGGAGGTTGGAGGTTGGAAGTTGGAGGATAAAATAAATTGTTAAAAAAATATATGGTATGAGAAGAATGAGATCTAAAAAATCCACGCCGCCGACTAAAATGCGCAGGAATGGATGGTGAGGTTTTAGGAGAATAAGATCAAATGAGCCTGAAACGACTTGCGGTCTGAACCGATAGACTTCCCTAAAAAGAAGCTGGGAAAAAGAATCAATGATATTGTAAGTCAAGTAAAAAATGATAATCTGGTTTAATGAGTAGCCTTTCACCAGTCTTGTTTTGCTAAAAACAATATAGATCAAAAAAAGGAGAAACAAAAAACGGATGATCTTTCCAAGGGTAAAAAGTATGATTCCCATTCTTGCCTGAAATATTGTTTTCAGAGAGTATCTTGAATAAAGATAAAATAATTTTAAGTTTTTTTTGATCATCTTCCCCAAAAAGAAAAACTTTTAATGCCTTTATGCCAGACTAGACGAGCTAAGAAGTAAGAAGCAAGAAGCCAGAAGTAGGATAAGATAATAAGCGGGAAAAGATTGTTAATTGTTAATTGTTGATTGATCAATATTTTTGTCGGTAAATAAAACATGTAGGGGAATGGAGTTAAGAGAATTAGTTTATAGGTTGTAGGTGGTAGTATATCTAAGGGAAAGTAATTGCCCGCGACAAAAGAGAGCAGGATTATGAAAATAAATCTGATCGGCCAGACTTCGGTCGTCCAAAAGCCGATGAAAGATAAACTCAAATTTATAAAATATGAAATCAAAATGCTATTTACAAAGATCGGCAAAAACAGAAACAAGTTATTGGGAGAAACAATGTTAAGTTTGAATAGCCAGATTAAAAAAAATATTTCAAAGATGGCGAAAAAAAGATTGACTGCTTTGTCTGCGATTTCCTTGGCAAAATTATAGCTAAAAAATGAAACCGGTTTAAGAAGGGTATTTATAATTTTACCGTCGTTAATATCAGAGGAGATGTCAAATGTTCTTGTACCAAAAACAAAAGTGGCTATGAGATTCCCGTAGAGGAGGTAGGAGACGAATTGAGTTCTGCCGTAATTGCCAACTACAGGATTTCTGTCTAATACTGCAGACCATAAAAAAAGCGGAAGAAGGATATTTAAAACCACCCTAAATCGCCAGAGGATAAAGTTGAGCCGATAGACAAAGTATTCTTTGATGGTTACGATGAAGACGGCTAAATATTTTTTCACAGTATTTTTATTATACAAATCACTATTGACAAAGACTTCACTGATTTAGTATACTTAAACTGATCCTCCTGATAGGGAGAAAGATTTCCCGCCTTGGGCGGGACTAAACTTTTTCTCTACGCTATCAAACCTAAGGGCAATACCCCGCCGATCGGGCGGGGGGAATGAGATCGAGTTCTCCCCGATAGTTTTATCGGGGGACAGATTTCCCCATTGCTTCAGAGGGAAAAAGTCAGCGAAGCCTTATCGTGGAGGATCGTTGTATACATCTTTCAGATATTAGAAAAGATCAGCATACATTTTTTCCGATCTTTTCTGAATTCTTCCGAACAAACTATGGATACTAAGAAAAAAACTGACGACTCGCTTGATGTTTCTTCAATATTAGAGAAATATGAAGAAAAGCCAATAACGCCGGTTCAAGATAAACCATTGGTAAAAAAAGAAGAGGAAAAATCCTCCTATGCTAAAGCTCCCTCCGACCGAGTTTATCCCGAGCAAAGTCGTGGAACTCAGGGCAGGCCGGTTGAAGAGCGGCTCAAGGAGGACTTAAAAATGAGCTATTCTGCGAAAGGAGTCTTGGATGTAACCTTCGGAGGATACGGATTTTTAAGGCAAGATTATATTCTGAATCCGGATAAAGACATATATGTTTCCACCTCCCAGATTCGTCGTTTTTGGTTGAGGCGTGGGGATGAGGTAGAAGGCCTGGCAAGGCCGCCTAAAGAAGGTGAGCGATTCCATTCGCTCCTTCTCATCAAAAAAATCAACGGTGAAGAGCTCAGTGAAGAACAAAGCAGACTAAGAAAACAATTTGATAAGCTCACTTCTTTACACCCAAATAAACAGATAAGGCTTGAGACGGATAAAGATGTTCTGTCAACTCGGATCATTGATATTTTAGCCCCAATCGGTTTTGGCCAGAGAGCGCTTATCGTTTCTCAACCAAAGGCCGGAAAGACTACATTTTTAAAAGACATAGCAGAAGCCATCGGGAAAAATTATCCTGATGTTTTTTTGATGGCGATATTGATTGGGGAGAGACCAGAGGAAGTTACAGAGATTAAGAGGTTTATTAAAGGCGAGGTGGCTGCCTCAAATTTTGACGAGTCACCCAGGCAACAGGTTAAGGTGGCCAATCTCGCTCTAGATAGAGTGAGAAGGCTGGTTGAAATGGGTAAAAAGGTTGTAATTCTTTTGGATTCGATCACCCGGCTTGCCCGCGCCTACAATTTGTCGGTAGTGGGAACAGGTCGAAGCCTGTCTGGTGGTTTTGATCCACAGGCCTTGTATCCTGCCAAGAAGTTCCTCGGTGCAGCCCGTAACTGTGAAGAGGGTGGAAGCCTAACGATAATCGGAACTGCCTTGGTTGGTACCGAGTCGAGGATGGACGATTTGATTTATGAGGAGTTTAAGGGTACTGGAAATATGGAAGTTCATCTGGAACGCAAGTTTGCCGACCGGAGAATTTATCCTGCCATAGATGTTTTGAAATCCGGGACACGCCATGAGGAATTATTGGTTGATAAAGCGATGTTGGCAAAAATGGCGACGCTTCGTAGAATGATAGGGCTTCTTTCTCCTGAGGAGGCTGTTACGGCGATGATCGAAAAACTCTCCAAAACTAAAAACAATAAGGAGTTTTTGTCTTCTTTGAATGTAGCTGCATAGTTATCATTATCATTGTCCCGGATTAGGCGCTTCTTCCGTAGGACTTGCCTTTTCCAAGAGTCTTTTTCTGAATTCAAGCACCTGATTAGCTTCGGCCTGATGTTGACCGGCACTTTCTAAATCATTATATAAAATCGCCTGATCTGCTAAAGACTGATGACAAGCATAATCAAAAAGAAGAGCTTTGTCTAAAAGTAAGCGGAAAGTTTCTCTTGAATCAGAGTCTAATTTAAAATCATAAACATCCCGATATTCTTTATTACTAGCAGTTGCTAACGCAGCCAGCGCCAAAGATTGCCTCCCCATAAGAGGAACCATTAATTCGCGTTCTTTTACAGGAACGCCAGTTGTATCTATTGGTTTAACAAAAAGCTCGAGAGCCATCTGCAAGTTCACTCCAGGTCGTCTAAGTTGAGTAAAATAAGCATTTGCCGGAGCTCGAATTTCTTCAAGTATCCCCCCACCTTGATCAATGAATGATTTTGTTATACTTCTCACAATTTGCAAGGGAAGATTAGCATATCCAGCTTTAATTTCTGCAGGAGAAGCAGGGTTTGGCATATATCAAATTTAAATAAGCTTTGTAATTGTAAAGAGATTGTACCTCTTCTTCTTCTTGTCAAGACCCTTGATCGAAGTTAAAATATGGAGATATAAGTAATAAGAGATACGGGGAAAAAGAAAAGAGGTTATATGAAGAAATTTAAAAAAATACCGTATTTTAAAACAGAGAAAGAGGAACGAGAATTTTGGCAAACACACGATTCTACCGAATATGTAGATTGGTCAAAAGCTAAAAGAGTTAGTTTTCCCAATCTCAAATTAACTTCCAAACCGATTACAATTCGTCTACCAGTGTCGTTAATCGATCGGATTAAGATTAAGGCGCACAAGATAGATATACCACATCAGATTTTATATGTTTAAAAAATTAAAGTATTGTAATCTTATCTCCTAAATCCTCTTGCACTACAGGAAAAGGTGGTGGGCAATTCCTACCTGAGGTAATATTTTTTTCTTCACAGTCTTTTCTTGCTTCTTCCTCGGTCGCATCTCTCCACTTTCCCTCCCTCCACTTCAAAGTGTTACTGCTGAGCCACTCGATTGAAAATTTTCCACCATCATTAATATAAGGCAACCCGATATATTTAAGTGTTTTAGAAACTGAATCGTAAGCATAAAGATCTAAAGAAGTGCTACATTCTATACAACTTGATGCCCACACAAGTATAAATCTATTATCAGGCGAGACTGAGGAAACATCTTTTTTACTTGATAATATTTGAAACTGAGGCGTATCCGTTCTTCCTACCCCAAAGGGAGAATCGGTTGACAATGTTGAATTTTGATCAACAGTAAGTTCTAAAAGTCTTGCTTTTTCGTTAAATCTGAAAATTCGTGAGCCCTGAAGGGGATTATACATGCCATCTGTAAAACCTGAAAAAACAAGAAAAATATCGTCTCCAACCGTCAATCCGTCATACTGAGTAAGAAATTCGTTTAAACTAATATAACCCTCACGAAGCTTGCCTTGAGAATCCATGGCTCTTCCTGCTACTACTATGTACCATGGAAACCCGTCAGTTCCGGTGACTAAACAGGCTGCATATAATTTATCTTTTGAAAAGATGGTGCTTTCATGATCAATGCAGTTATCCAAATACATTCGTTCTTCCTGTATAACTGGTTTAGCAGTAAGTTTGGTTTGTGAGTAAAGTCTGTCAGTCAAATCTGCAACTCTTTGCTTAAGTGAAGAAGTTTCTTCTTTGTAGTCTTTTTTAAGTCCGATGAATCCAACCCTCAAAAACAGAAAGGCAAAAGTCGTAACTACAGAATACAAAACAAATAGTTTGGTAAAAAACCTATTTGAGAGTTTATCCTTTATTTTAAGTAAAAACTTAGCAATGTTTGTTTTGGAAACTAGACCGTTCATAAGTTACTCTAGCTTCAACATAACTGCTGATATGTCATCGATTTGTTCTTTTCTTAACGCTTGTCCCCGGGTCAATGCCATATCTACCAAAGCGACAGCGGGATTTTGCGGATGATTGTTCAAAGTGGCTTCCAATGCCGTTTTAAGGTGATTATCTTTTATATACTTCTCAATTCCGTCTGAAACCAAGAGTAAAACATCCCCATGAAATACTCTTACTTTTCCTATATCGGGTTGAGTCATTCGTCTGTAGTCGGTTCTTATTGCCTTAGTTAGTTTATTTTTTTTTGCCCCTTCCCTGTCTGCTTGATTACGGGCAGCATCCAACGAAAGTTTTTGGTTTGTCATGAGGTCTTGTACACGCTGAGAATACTCGTTATGATCCTTTGTAATTTGTGTTAATTGCCCATTCCGCAGAATATAAAACCGCGAATCACCGACATGAATATAATGCGCTTTATTTCCTTGAATTTGTACCGCTGTGATTGTTGATGCCGATACCTCATTACCTGCTTCTCTTCTCGCATTTGCCCATCCTTTTTGGGCTGCTTCTATCAAACTAGCTGGGGGAGTTCCAACAGCACGAGAAACTTCCGTGGACAAATGTTCCGCCATAAGTGGTCCGCGAGCCCTGCTTACACCATCACAAATGACTGCTATAATAGCCCCGCTTGAATTTTTTCCTACCCAGGCCCGATAACCTAAATATTTTAGGTGATACTGTGTTCCTTCGAGAGTTCTACCAGCGCGCATTGCCGACCAAAAAGAAATCCTTGTGTTAATCATTTCACTCGGTCTAGCTCCTTGAACATCCATCGGATAAAATGATCCGTCTTGCATAAGTTTATTCTAGCATATGATGTATAAGGGTTATCATCAATAGTATTTTTTATTTTCATAGATCAACTAGTATGGTCTTCTATTTTTACTGACTCAAGTTGTATTAGAAATCGAGCCTGCATTCAGGCTTATTGTACAAGATTTGACCTTGACATCGTAGAAAATGTATTGTACCATTATTTACATTGATGGCTATAAACCAGATAAATTTAAGCAAAGTTGAAGGATTCGAATGGGATGAAGGAAATGTTGAAAAGAATTGGGAAAAACATAAGGTCTTTTTTAAAGAAGCAGAAGAGGTCTTTTTTAATGAGCCGTTTGATATAAGAGCTGACGAAAAACATTCGGAGATAGAAGACAGATTTGTTATTTTAGGAGTTACCGATGGGGGTAGAATGCTATCAGTTGTATTTACTTTGCGAAAAAATAAAATAAGAGTTATTTCAGCGAGAGTTCAGGACAGAAAGGAGAGAAAAATCTATGAAAAAATTAAAACCAATACCTAAATTCAAAAATGAAGATGAGGAACGTGATTTCTGGGCTACTCATAGCACTGTAGATTATTTTGATTTCAGTAAGCCCATGTATATTAAGTTCCCTAATTTAAAACCTTCCACCAGAACAATTACAGTAAGAATTCCTGTTTCTTTGTATGAAAATCTAAAAATTCTCGCAAACAAAAAAGATGTACCTTATCAGTCACTACTAAAGGTATTCTTAGCCGAGAAAGTCAAGGAAGAGTTCTCCAGATAAAATTACCCCTAGTGGATTATTTCTTTGGCTACCCACAATTTTACTATATCTCCTTCATGAAGAACTGAAAAATCAGTCGGCCCAAGATTCTTATCAAGGTTAAATCTGTGCTTGATTTTTCATAGGGGATAATATACTCTATACCAGTATAGAGTATGAGAGTTAGAAGTTGGAGGTTTGAGGATAGAGGCTAGAAATATGGATGTTACAAAAAGGATAAATAGACTTATTGGACAGTTGAAGGGAATTCAGAGGATGGTGGAGACGAATAGAGATTGTTCTGAAGTTATACAACAAATATCTGCAGTCAAGAAGGCTATTGACGGATTGTCAAAAACAATTCTTGTATCTGATATTTGTCAGTATGTGCCTTCGAAAGACTCAAAGAAAGTCGAAGAAATGGTTGAGAGAGCTATTAATTTATAATTTCTGATCAATGGTAGAAAATGTCATCATCATCGGCGGTGGCCCTGCTGGACTTGCTGTTGCTTTATACACAGCACGAGCCGGTCTTTCTCCACTCCTTTTTGCTGGATCTCCACCTGGTGGACAGCTAATGTTGACTTCGGACGTTGAGAATTATCCTGGTTTTGAGTCTATATTAGGACCCGAATTAATCCAAAAATATAGAGTCCATGTGCAGAAATTCGGCGTAAAAATAATAGATCAAAATATTACAAAAGTGGATTTTAGTAATACACTTCATACGGTTAATACTGTTGAAAAAAGTTATCAGTCAAAGTCGATTATTATTGCTACAGGTGCAAAAGCAATATGGTTGGGTCTTGAGAATGAAACGCGATTAAGGGGTAAAGGTGTATCGGCCTGTGCAACCTGCGATGCCTTTTTCTTCAAAAATAAAGTAGTGGCAGTGGTAGGTGGAGGAGATACGGCTATGGAAGAAACACTTACTTTGACCAAATTTGCCAGCAAAGTCTATCTAATACACCGACGCGATCAATTTAGAGCTTCTAAAATTATGCAGGACCGCGTTTTAAAGAACTCTAAAGTAGAGATAATCTGGAATACCGTTGTTGTGGATGTTCTTGGTGAAAATAAAGTTGAAGCATTAAAACTGAAAAAAATAACTGATGGTAGTGAAAGTGAACTTGAGGTAGGAGGATTATTTTTAGCAATTGGTCACAAACCAGATACTGATATATTTGCCCGTCAAGTAGAGCTAGATGCTAAAGGCTATATTATCACATCGGAGAGATTTTTTTTAGAGTTGGCTAAAGTCAAAAGTCAAAACTCAAATGTCAAATCTACAATTCAAAGTGAAAAATTAGAAGAGATGAAAGAAAAGTTTAATCTCGATCATCATTCAGCAACGTCAGTTGAAGGAGTTTTTGCGGCTGGCGATTGTGTTGACTATATCTATAGACAAGCGGGGACTGCAGTAGGGATGGGTATTGAAGCCGCGCTTGACGTTGAGAAATGGCTCGAAAACAATAGTTAAATAACCACTATGGATACGGGTAAAAAAATGCTTGAAAGCGCACAGGATATCATCATTAAAACGGCTAACAGGCTGGGTTTTCGTGAAGATATGGTTAAAAGACTGTTAGAACCAAACGCAATTCATGAGGTAAATTTTTCCGTGGGTAATAAAATCTATAAAGGCTTCAGAATTCAGCATAATAATAATTTGGGACCATACAAAGGTGGAATAAGATTTCACCAAAACGTTTCACGCGAGGAAGTACAGGCTCTTGCAACTCTAATGACTATAAAATGTGCTGTTGCCGGTCTGCCTTATGGAGGGGGAAAAGGTGGAGTTGTGGTTGAACCTAAAGGTTTTTCTGAATCCGAGCTTGAAGGACTTTCCAGAGCTTATGTTAGAGCAATTGCTCCTTTTATTGGTCAGGATTTTGACGTTCCTGCGCCCGATGTAAACACGAATCCGAAGATTATGGCTTGGATGGTTGATGAGTACGTAAAAAATGTCAAAACTCAAAGCTCAAATGTTAGATCAGATAAGAAACAGTTAAATAAGTTGAGAGCAACTTTCACTGGTAAACCGATTAGTATTGGAGGATCGCTTGGTAGAACCGAGGCAACTGGACGGGGCGGAGTGATAGTTTTGCAATCTTTGATTTCAAAATTACACAACAATGTCATCCCGAACTCGTTTCGGGATCTTTTATCTAAAAATCAGATGCTGAAACAAGTTCAGCATGACAAACAGCTTACTGTTGCGGTTCAGGGGTATGGCAATGTGGGCTATTATTTTGCTAAGTTGGCATATGAGGAGGGATTTAAAATAGTAGCGGTATCTGATTCTAAAGGAGCGGTTTTAGTCAACGACGGCTTGAATCCAGATACGACTCTGAATTGCAAAAAAGAAAAGGGTACTGTTGCCGGTTGCTACTGTAGAGGATCAGTCTGTGACATCCGCTTCGGCAGAACCATCTCGAGCGAATCATTATTAGAGCTGCCGGTTGATATTTTGGTTCCTGCGGCTTTGGAGAACGTTATTAATGAAACTAACATGAAAAAAATTCAAGCAAAAATCATTGTCGAGATGGCAAACGGTCCGGTTACAGAAGAAGCCTATGAGTACCTAACGGAAAAAGGAGTGATCATCGTCCCTGACGTTTTGGCAAATAGCGGTGGAGTAAGCGTTTCTTACCTAGAGTGGTATCAGAATATGAGAAACGAGAGGTGGAGCGAAAATGAGGTGAATGAAAAACTAAAGATCATGATGGAAAAAGCGTTCTCTGCGATTTGGGAAAAAGCTTCTGGCCATAAGAGGCTTGATTTAAAACGCGCTGCTTTCGAGGTTGCAATTGAGAGAATAGTTAAAAAATGGCAAAGCCACGTTTGACGTGGTAAAATAAGGGTTACCCTTTTATGCAAGAGTTGAGAGAATATTTGGTCTTTCTCAAAAATTACGGAAAATCTAGAGTTTTTAACTTCGGGCGCCGATTTGAGAACCTTAAAGACATCATTGTTGCCGTACTCGTCGCCAAGAGAGGTAGATATTCCACGCATTTTCTTAACAGTTCTTTTTTTCTTCTTGTTGCCGCCGCAGTCATCGGAGGACCGACAATCGCTGAAAATAACCCATTTGTAAGTTCGCTACAACAGGAGGGGAGCGCCACTTCGGCAGGTGTTGTTTCGTATAATCCCTATGAAAATTCTTTATCTACGATAATTTCGGTAAAACCAAGGGACAAGATTGAAGAATATCCTGTAAAAGGTGGCGACACGTTAGCTTCAATTGCCAAAAAATTTGACGTCTCTGTCGACACAATCAAGTGGGCAAATAATTTAAAGACAGATGTTATAAAGCCAGGGCAAATTTTAAAGATACCTCCTATAACCGGGGTTGTACATAAAGTAGCTTCCGGGGATAATGTCTACAGCATTGCTAAAAAGTATGGTAGCGATGCCCAGAAAATTGCCAACTTTCCCTTTAATGACTTTGCCGATTTAGATACATTTGCTCTTACATCAGGACAGATTCTCTATGTGCCTGATGGAGTCATAGAAGAAGAAAAGCCTAAATATATCGCTCAGAGAACAGTGATTCAGATTCAAGCCGGAGTAAAAGGCGCATCTAATTTTATCTGGCCAACGTCGGGTGGAATCTCGCAATATCCGGTCTGGTACCATATGGCTCTTGACATCGAAAATGCTTCTGCTCCGCCTATTCTGGCCGCAGATACGGGAACCGTTACCTATGCCGGTTGTCTTAATTGGGGCTATGGTTGTCATATAATCATCGATCACGCAAACGGTTATCAATCGTTATACGGTCACATGTCAAGTCTTGGAGTTGTACTTGGTGAAGCTGTGACGCAAGGCCAAACCGTTGGGCGGATGGGATCAACAGGTCGATCTACAGGCACACACCTTCATTTTGAAGTTCGGTCGGGAGGAGTGCTTCTAAATCCTCTCAATTTTCTTAAATGAAATAAGGTTAAACCCCAGACCGATCCAAGATCAATGATAAGGTAGAGGATGATGGAGAAGAAGATGCTTTTTAAGAGAAATATTCCTCCCTTTTGTTTATAGACAAAGCTCCAAAAATACCATTCAAGGTTAGTGAATTGTAATAAGACAAGTAGGGAAATATAAAAAAATATCCAGTGGGTAAAGCCTAGGACAATTGAAGTCACCAGTATTGCCGCTAAGGCTGCTTTGAAGGCTTCCCTTTTCGAGGTGGCGACAGGGTCAAAGCGCAAGCGTTTTTGATAAAGCAGTATCCATTCACTGCTTCTTTTAAAGTATTTGACTGCGATAGGCCAGAAATCTTCAAATTCGTGATAGACCATAAGCTCCGGAGAGAAGCGAATCTTGGTATGTTTCTCGATACGATAGGTAAACTCGATATCTTCAACCGTCGGTTCGGGAAAACTTTCAGCAAAACCGCCAATCTTATGAAAAAGTTTTTTTTCGATCCCAGCTATGCGGGTAGAAAAGAGGTAATAGCGCGCATATTTTTCCCGCTCGATGAACCAGTAGACCCAATCGCGCATAGCCTTGAAATTAGGAAAAAATTTACCGCTTTTTTGCCGGTAATGCCAGATTCCGGTAAAGGCCTTGACTTGTTTTTCTTTAGCAAACTGAAAAGCGTAGCGCAGGGTGGATTTGGCTAATTCAACGTCAGAATCTAAAAAAAGAATGTATTCTCCTTTGGCTTTTTTGACGCCGTAATTTCGAGCTTTAGCCGGGCCAATATTCTTTCGCAAGGGATAAACTGTCACTTTGTATTTTAGAACAGATAGAATTTCTTTTATTTTTTTTAGAGTTCTGTCTTTTGATTTGTCATCAACAATAATAACCTCAATATTTTTGAAGCTTCTGAATTCAGAGTTGTTGAGAGAAAGTAGAGGAGTGTGGATTGTGTTTTGACTGTTATGAGAAGGGATAATAATCGAAAGATTTATCATTTTCTTAATTTCTCTATTATACCGCTTAAATTTTCTAATCTCCCTTCATCTTTTTCTTTCTTTCCTCTTGCAACCCATAAAGCTTGCCAGCCAAATTGACGAGCAGGGAGGACACCGTGGTAAAGCGAGTCGTCGATCATTATAGTTTGGCGCTGTGGAATAGAAAGATATTTCTGAACCGTCTTAAAGATTTTAACATGCGGTTTGAGGACTCCTATTTCGGCCGAGAGAAAGAATTTTTCAAAATACTTCTCCCAACCCAAAGTTTTTATTTTAAATTGAAATGCCTCAACGTCGGTGTTGGAGATGATAAACTTTCGTATCTTATACTGTTCGAGTTTATCGAGAACATCAATAACTTCTGGATAGGGTTTTGAATTTTGTACATATCCCCACCAGTTTTTATAGGCTTTTTCAACAACATTTTCGCTAATTTTTATTTTTAATTTTTTAGCAAGATTTTTTATTCCATCCTTAAGCGGCCAAGGATGCATAAGTAAGCTTTCTTCACCCATTTTAAGAAAGGTTTTTTTATCGACATGAGTTGCACCTAAGATTTCCTGAAGATCATCCCACTGTTTTTGTCCGCCGCCTTCTGTGAGCGTCCCCCACATGTCAAAACAGACGGCGGAGATTTTTGAGTTTTTCATTTATTTATAAAGCTCGCTATGAGTTCCTAATTCAACAAAATATATAGTATTTTTATCTATTTCTTTATAGATTGCCCGCCAGTCACCAGTAATATTTATACTTCTAAGGCCTGAATATTGTCCAGTTAATTGATGGTTATTAAGTATCGGAGAGTACTTATTTTTTATAAATATTTCCAGACGTTCTCGAAAAGCGACTGTTATTTTTTTCGGAGTTTTTCTAAGCTTTTTTATAAATCTTGGCGCATAGTCTATCTCCATGCTATTTTTTTTTATTGATTTTATCTAAAAACTTCAAGGCATCCTTTGGATTTTTGAAAGAATAATAGTTTCCCTTTTTCCAATCTTCTTCTGCTTCTTTAATAGATTTAATTAGATAGTCGCTGGGCTCTTCTTTTACTGAGAAAGTGATTTTTTTCGTTTTAATTAGATGTTTCAAAAATCCGTTGATTAGTGCACTTAAAGACAAACCGAGATTTTCCGCAACCTTTTGAGCGGAAGATTTTAATTTTGCATCGGTTCTGATATTAATTACTGTTGTATTCATAGTAATTAAAGTATATACAATGTATAGACAAAGTCAAGGGGAAAAATATCTGACCCACCTGCACTTTGTGCCATTTAGCTCTTTCTGTCATTGCGAGTGAGGGGTCCCTCGCTGTCATTGCGAACCTCCGATTCGGAGGTGAAGCAATCTCAAAAACAGCTCGGGATAAACTCCGCAATCTCAAAACGATAAAAGAGATTGCCACGTCGCGGAGTTTATCCCGATGAATATCGGGGCTCCTCGCAATGACGTCTAAGTTAATTTCGTAATTCACGTTATTTAATAAGTCGGCAGTTTCTATGAGTATTCCTGAAAGACAAGAAATACTTTTCTATTAAGCCGTTCATCGAAAGTTTTAGAGAATGAATTACCCAGGGAAGACTTACGGCAAGAAGTTACCGTTATTCTACCAAGAGAGTTATTAAAGTATATTATTTACGAATGACAGGAAGGTATTGGTGACGAGCTTTATCTAAAATAATTTCACATCGAGTTCCTCCGAAGTGGCCCATGAAGCAAAGTTTCACTAACTTGGCATTTCCGCTGACAGTAACGTTAAAATCTTCTCTCTGGCTATCAAAAGCGCCGTCGACTGCCTGAACTTGAAATTCTTGTCCGGTGAATATTTCAGACGCTGTTACAGCAGAGATAAAGTTAAAATTCACTGGATCAGTCCAGCCGGCTGGCGGTGGCCAAGCAGTATTGGTGATGGTACCAGTAAAGGTAGTATCATTGGCTGTTTGTGTAGTAGTATATGAATATTGGTATGTCCCGGCAGAGTCAAGGATTCCGTCAGCGTTGATTCCGTCAGCTTTTTTGTCACCCCAGCCGATGTGGACTCTGGCAAAGGGATCGAGGTGATTCCCGCGATACGCCCCTTCGACATCCGACCGCATGATACTTGGCAGGTCAGTCTCGCATCCAGGAGGCAGTTCGCTATTTCCATTTTTATCTTTAGTGTAACTGGGAGAAAGTTTTTCACAGAGATGATCTTTTCCTTGGTCGGGTGCTCCTCCTAAGGCATGACCCGCCTCGTGAGCCGTTACCTCATCCAAGTTCTCAAGTCCAAATCCATCGTTGTCGGTTGTCATTACTATGAGGGATTTGTGATACCATGTGTGTCCGGAGATAAAATTAGTGAATGAACCGTCTGGATCAATTTCGCTATTTACGACAACGACTAATATTGCCTGGTCGGCGCCGTTTCGATCCCGGAGCGCTGTCGCCTCATCGATTATTTTTTGATTAAGGGGTATATTTTCTGTATGGCCCATGTTTGTCAGTATGTCGTTTAACCATATATCTTCTGCTGCTGAAAAAGCTGGATGATTTATCGGTTCGTATTTGGTGTGTACGACCTTTGGAGATTCGATAACAAATGATAAATTGGCTCTTGGCTCAAATTTAGGCCACCAATTAAAGCCAGTGTTTGTTTCTTCATACACATTTTGGATTTGGGTTGCAGTCCAGTTTTCCTGATTGGGATCTACTTCGCCTGTACTTTCCGGAAGAATTAATTCAACAGCGTAACGCCCAACCATAAATTCACTCAAGCCATCGGTCGGATTTACTAAAGGACCATCAGCATAATAAAACTGGTTTTGATGATCGTCTGGCGTAAAAAAGTCCATTGTCAATCGTTTGCCTTCGGGCGACTGCGGTGTGGGTGAAGCGGCAGTTCCTTCGCCTTGTAGCGATAGAGCGAGAGCTGCTGCAGCAATAGCGGGCACTGCTTTGGTAGTAATAAAACGAGCTAAATTCTTGAACCGTTCTTGAGCGAGAGATAATCGATGCTCGGATGATTTACGAATAGGTGTTGATTCTTTAGCCATCCGATATTATACCCTTATTTTCAAAATAGATGATATTGATAATGCTCTTTAAATAGAAGATTATCGAGTTTACAAAAAATTGGTTATGAGTAATACCCCAATAATTATAAGCCCTATATCTTAGCAAAGATTAATCCAGCCTTATTTCACCATTCAGCAGAATAGTGTTTTTTATGGTGGGACAAGTGTATTAGTAGGCGTAGGTGTGTCTGTTTCCGGTGGAACCAGCGTGTTGGTTGGGGTTGATCTTGGTGTTGCTGGAGTTGACGTGTATGTTGGCGGTAATGTAGGAGGAGTTGATGTAGGAGTTGCTGGCGGCGTTGGCGGCGTTGGCGATTTTTCTGCTGGTGGAGTCGGTGGTGTGGGGGTCCCGGGTGTCGACTGTGGCGTAGGTGTCGTTTCTGACCTTTGTAAAAAAGGCAAATAATCGTACCATATTATTGTTCCTATTGGTGTGACAATTGGCGTTGAACGAGGTGTCTCTGTGAAAGGAACGGGAGGCGTTGGGGGAGTGGGCGTCCCTGTGCGTGTGGGGAAAGGTGGAAGTGTCGGAGTCGATGTCAACGACGCAGTAGGTGACGGTGTAGGCGTAGGCGTGTTCTTTTTGGCCGTTTCAAAGGCTGGGGAGCCCGGTGGTTGTATAGGGCTTATATCTGCACGCACTGCCTGCGTACTTTGATCGACAAAAATGCCGAGCAATCCAATAGCTACAAAAAAACCTGTAGTAACCCTTCTCTTATTTTTTTCCAAATATTTACGAAACCTTTCTAAATCTATCATAGAGTTTAAATAAAAATTTTACTTTTAATTCCGAACAACTTTCAGAAATTTAATTCATAGTATAAGACAGAGCTAATTAGTTTGCTTGACTTCACCTGACAGTTTCTATATAATCCTGACAAAATAAGATATAATTTGGACTAGAATATCAGTTATCGGCTATGATAATCAACACGGCTTTTTCCGATGAATACATAATTGAGGTTTCTAAGCTGATCTTTGAACCTTTGAGAAGGGGAGAGTCGGTTTTCTGCCGTTTCTTCCCAGGCCACGGAAGAAGCGTACGCCTGCAGCAGATTTTTTTGGAGGAAAGATACCTTGAGTCCGGCTTTGGGGAGGACTTTAAAAAATTTATCATTGTCAGGATTGATGCATCTGATTTTGCCATCCAGCAGCTGGATCACTTTTTTCTTTATGTTAAGGCGAGACTGATGAAGATTATAAGTAAAAGCAAACTTGACTTAAAACCGGAAAAGAGTGATTTTAATAAGTCGCGACCATTAGTTTTTACGATTGGAGACATCATTAATATATGCAAAAGAACTAATGAAAAAGGTCTGCAGGTTCTTTTTGTGATTGAAGTTGGGAATAAGCCGCTCGCGAACGAGAGGGAATTTTACAGCGCCTGGGCAAAAATTGTCGAAGCTAACCTGGATAAAATTCATACTCACGTCAACACTGAAATTCGTACGCCTTTAGATGGGGGAGTTCTTCCGGCTGTACTTATGCAGAGCATTGTTAATGTACCACTTCCCATAAAAAAAGAATGCGATCACTTTATTAATTATTATCTTAAACTTTGGAAGATGAATTTGACTAAGAATGATCGTAAAAGAATTTACGAAATTTGCGGTTACGACACTTGGTTAATCAAGGAAGCCTTGAGGACTCTTCGCCAGGGTAAACCAGTCAATCAGGTTTTATATGACCCGAATTTGCTTCTTAAGGCCCGCATCGAGTGGGAACTTTTTAGCAAAGACGAGAAAGAGGTAATTGAGATTATGTTGGCAAAGGGGAGAATTCCAAGAAGTTTAGAAGCTGAAGCCAAGGATTTGGAATATGCAAATTTTTGGGATAGCAAGCACACAATTCCCAGGATTATCGAACAGATCATTATTCAGAAAGAATCGGCAGGGGAGATGAGTTTAAATCCTTCTGATGAGACTATTCACCTTGGCTCCATCAATCTTTCCCAAAAGTTTTCAGAGATAGAAAATAAGATAGTGCTAAAGTTACTAGAGAGTGAGGGTAAGGTGGTAAAACGAGAGACGATTGCCGATATTATTTGGGGAAAGGATGCCGAGGAAAAGTACTCGGACTGGGCGATAGATAAGACTATGTCGCGGCTTCGAAGCAGACTTTCACTCTATACCGGTATCTACCGCATAGCCACCAAAAAGAAGGCGGGATTTCTACTGGAGGCTTAGATTCGTTGACTTTAATTGACTGTTAATTTATGAGATCTTCAGATTATAATAGCAATTAAAATGTCTAATGGAGAACGCGATCAACAGATTGAAGTGCTGAAAACCAGTATTGGACTTGGTTTAAGGCGGGCGGCTAAACTCTTTGATGTTCGACTAGAATCTGATAGAGAACAGAATCTTATAGAACTTGCTGTTCATGCTTTAACAACTCTTGAGGGTGCAAGAACTCCTGATGGAAGAAGCTTAAAAGAATTACGAATAGCGCAAGTAACTCGCCATGTAGGAGAAGGTAGAGGAGCAGGTGAGAGAGGTCTTGATGAGATTGATCCACTGATTGGTGTCATTATGGTAGCTGCTGGAATTGGATCTCTAAATCTTATGCAGGTTAGAGAAGGAGACGTAGGGCTTACCCTTTCAAATAGTAGAGGCGTTCAGGTCAATCCTGATGATCTTCTTTCACAAGATGCTTTCGAACCGATGACTCTTAGTTTGTCGAGATTTTATGGAATAGATACAGGAGATGATCTGTCTTTACAACGGGCCATTGCTATTTTAGAAGGGGCATCGATTATAACTGTGTACTTCGGATCATTAAACGAAAATTTAGGAGAAGGTGGTGAGGGAATGAAAAAAGATAAAGCACATGTGGGTCACATTTCACCATCTGCTAGATTTTTTATAAGATCCTCATACTTTACACCTAAAGTTTTATAATTAAAACCCACCTCTGGGGTGGGATAGATTGTTGCAGCTTTCTTTTTTGGTTTTTTTGTGAGCCCAGAGAGACTCGAACTCTCAACAAACAGCTTAAAAGGCTGCTGCTCTGCCGGTTGAGCTATGGGCCCTTAAAATTCAGAATCTAGAATTAAGAATTAGACTCTCATTTTATCAACCAGAAGTCGATAATTCAATTCAAAAGGAGATTAAAGTTTTTTTTACAAAAATCAAAGGAACACCTTCTCTTTCAACCGTATAAATTGTCTTTCCCGGATGGCGCAGGTGGAAATTCCAGCGGGTGAAAGTAAATATATAGTCTGCTTCGTTCACATTTAGAGTTAGTTTCGTATTTGGTTTAAAATAGTAAGAGGAAGATAAAGGATCGCCTTCGGCAAAGATTTGATATTGTTTTTTCGGATCGTTTACCTTTTTGTTAAACCATAAGACTGCTTCTTTGTAACTTAGTCCCCAGTAGTCGGTTTCATATTTTCCAAAAGCACCTTTTAGGCCGCCGACTAGAGAGTTGTAGTAGAGATATTCTAATGGGTGCAGATTAATCATTGTGACCGCAGTGAATCCTAAGTTAATAAATATCCAAATTCCAATCACCAATTTCCAAATAAGCATCATTTTGTCATTCCGGCTTGTCCAGAATCGTAGTTTTTTAAACAACGATTCTGGATGCGCTCCTTCCAGTCGCTTACCAGAATGACGAAGTGACCAAATCCAATCTAATCCATACATAGCAATAATAATCATTGGGATTGTGAGGAATAAAAATTGTCTCCAGGAGTCATAGAGTGTGGGTTTCAGAAGAAAAGTTAAGACTAATGGAGTAAAAAAAATTAATAAAATATAAGAATAGAGCGTAACATCAATACCTCTAACCTCGGGAGTTAGAGATGTTTTTCTGACAATCTGATTTTTAATAATTGGAAATAATATGCGGATGTTTCCTATGAGAAAAAGAAATAAAATTATCAGCGGAATAGTGATCAACATTGTTTTGGGAAGGTAATACCAGGGAAGAGGATTTACTCCCGCCTGATAGGATTGTCCGTCAAACAAGACTGCGGCATTCCAGGGATATTGTTTTGCGCTTTTGAGAATGTCGATTAAACCTGTGATGGGATGGGAGAGAAGATAGGGATGAGTTAAATGCATGGTTAAAAGTGAAAAGTTAAAAATGACAAATTGGTTTAATAAAAAACTTTTCCAATTTGTCATCCCGAACTTGTTTCGGGATCTGGCTTTTGAATTCAGATGCTGAAACGAGTTCAGCATGACAGGAATGCCAAGAAAAATAAAATTTAGTATCGGAAGATAAAGCAGAAGCAACCTTTGGTTGATTGTAATTCCAAGAATAAAACCAAAAAGAATGGATTTTAAAATTGTTTGTTTAGTCTGTGCATAATAGATGAAATAAGCGAGGAAGATTGTAAAAAGTAAAGTAGTTGGTATGTCTACGGCGTTGTAGAAGATCTCAGGATAAAAACGAGGAAATAGGAGGAGAAATACGATAGATATTAGACCGTAGACTTTAGATAATAGTTTTGAGACAATCCAGTACAGCAATAAAAAAATTGGGATTGCATATAAAGCGCGGATAAGATGAAGTGTCTCGAAATTAAAATTACTAAACGGTAGTCCGGCAAAGACAGTCAGCACGTCCATAAAAACTCCGTGGCCTTTTAAGTGGTAGAAAGTTGGTTCAAATCCACCGGTTGAAAGATTAGTCGAAATATTTAGAAAGTTAAAAAGTTTTACTACATAATATTTTCCTGTATTAAAAAATACCTTCTCATCCCACGGCACTCCGTAGTCTTTGTAGGTTGCAAAGATTAATGTTAAAAGAAGAATAGAGAAGCATACAAGAAGGAGATGGCGTTTCATGAAGAAATTTTAACAGTTTTTTATTTTGCCGTCTGCAGTTTTTCGATTAGATCATCCGAGAAAAAACTCCTTAATCAATTTAACGCACGTGCCGCTAGTTTCCATTTGATACAATCCAACCGAGCTTACAATAAAGTTATCAATTTTAAAAATAATTTTTTGAGCTATTTTTTTTGCTTCTTTTTCATCTTCCAATCTGGATATGGTGATGTGTGGAGTGTAATTTCTCATTGCGACCGACCCATATCTTCTTATCGACTCTAAACTTTGATTACTGAATTTCATCTGATAATCTTGTGCATCTTTATAGGGTAGTGGAGGTTCCATAATAATAAAAGGATTCACAGACGCAACTATATTGTTTTTGAGAAGCAGCATTTGAGATGTAAGTGCGATTTTAGCTCCAATATAACCCTGATGCGATTCCATTCTTACGAACTTACAGTGAATTGGAGCGATATTTGAGGTGATTTTTTTTAAGCTTTCTTTGATTTTATCGGTAAGATCTGTTGAGATTACAGGCGCAAACATCGTGATATGAGGAGAATATTTTTTTCCATCAAGAATAAAATAGGCTTTTCCCATGCTGCTTAATTTACTACTTAAAGACACTATGTAGTTTTTAACATTTTGTGGGGGTTTGAGAGCGATATTGATTCTAAAAAGTTGGTTTTTCATAACAGTTATTTTTGCATAAAAATAAGCAAACTTTCCGGATAGATTATGATTTTTTAATTTACCGAATTAGTAATATTAAGAAATTTGAAAATAGGTATTTATAAATAAACTTCTTTTCTATGTCCGATTTTCTCGATGTAGATAGTTTCTCCTGCTAGATAAAAAGCAATTCGGTAATTCCCGACGCGAAATCTGTGAGTTGATGGTGGAAGGTTGACCAAGGGCTTGGCGAAATTTAGAGGTTGTTTTTGAGAGGCAAAGAATTTTATCTTTTTGACTATTCTAAGCTGAATATCTTTTGAAAGTTTCTCGATATCTCTTTTCCCAGACGGAGTAAATTTTACATCAAACATTTAATAATTCTGAAATTTCATCAAGAGGAATCCAACCGTTTTTTTTTGTTTCTTGCAGTGATTTTCGCATCTTGATAATAAACTTCGGGTTTACCGGAAGTTTTTCCTCAATAAGGTCGATGAGTCTGCCGGCTAGGTTATTGTAGGCCTGTTTTGGATCTTTAACTTTTGCTTCAAACTCCTCATCAATCTTTTCCAAAAAAGCTATAAATGAATCCCTACCAAAAACAAAACCCAATGGAGTTCTTTTACTATTTACAATCACGGAAATCCGAGAGCTAAGTGGAAATGTTTTTTTTGTTTTAGTCAATTTTGCTAAGGAAACTAATCTATTCATATCTGTTTATTATAACAGTTATTTTTGCGCAAAAATAACTAAATTTCCAGGATACATTTTTATTTTAATCTTCCCGAGTTTGATGAAGTTAAGAAAATTGATTAAAGGCAGTTTCAAGAAGTCGGGCAGAGGAAAGAGCTGGAGCCAGTAGGAGAGGTGGTGGACGTTGAAGGAACTCTGAACTTCTATTACTTTGAAGTTATGTTTTTCGAAAATTTTTCTCATGGTTTGTTTGTCAAAAAGATAGGTATGTTCGATATCGATAATTGGGCTTTTTTCTCCCATTAGTTTATTCTGCCAAGCGCCTACATCATGGTTAAAAAATAACATCAAGCCGTCTTTCTTGAGGATTTTATAACTTTCAGCTAGTGTTTCGTTGGGATTGGGTATGTGATCGAAGGTCTGAAAACAACAGACGACATCGAAAAAGTTTTTCTTGAATTGACCGGGTTTAAAAATATCAATGATGATATTTTTTTTGATTTCTGGTTTGGCTTTTTCGACAGATTTTTTTCCTGGTTCAACACCATAGACTTCATATCCAAGTGTAGCTGCTTCTTCCAAAAAAAATCCATTGCCGCAACCAATTTCGAGTAATCTTAATTTTTTAGATTCTGTCAGTCGATTCCTTTCCGCAAATGCTCGAACCAGCGGCGGGCTGGAAAAATTCTGCGCGTTTGCGGAAGCCTTTCCTCGACTGCCACCTAAAAAATTATTATATTTTTTTAATTGTCGAAGATAATATCCATAGGTTTCCTTTAAATTTTCCAGGTATTCATCATAGGTGGTGAAACTTTTTTTATATAACTTTTCTATTTTGTCGTACTCGAGAATCGGCGTAGAGTAGACTAGGTCGCAGTTCTTACACTTTACTATTTGGTAGTGTATACGGTCGGGAAGACGTCGTGCAGAAAATATGCGGGAATTAATTTTATTGACGTCGAAGTTTTCAGGATATAGAACCGTGTAGTTATTTCTCCCACAAATTGCACACGTTTGTTGAATCATTTGGTGATATTGTATACTATTGACAACTAACTCAAAAGTCATCTCGCCAACGGCGGGACAAAACTCAAAATCACAACTCAAAAGTAAAAAACTTTTGAATTTTAACTTGTATTTTTGCCTTTTACCTTTTATATTTTGACTTTAACTAATGAAAGATTCATTAAAGGGAAGATTAAGAGTAAAACTTCGAGAAAGAATTATAAGGCTTGCCTCGAAGACTCCTACGGCTCATCCACACATCGGATCTTGCATGTCTTGTATCGATATCCTAATTCAGACGCTTATTTTTGAGATGAAACCGCAAGATAAATTTATTTTATCCAAAGGGCATGCATCTTTAGCCTTATATGTCGTCCTAAATTATTTAGGAAAAATTTCTGATAGAGAATTAGAAAAAACCTATTTTGAAGAAGGAACACAATTCGGCATTCATACGCCCGGAACACTGCCTAAGGACATTCCTTTGGCGACAGGAAGTCTTGGTCACGGTTTATCTTTTGCCGTAGGATTGGCGAAGGCTTATAAACTTCTCCAGGCCACAAATATCACCGAAGCGGTGATACGTGGAGCATTGCCACGAGTTTTTTGTCTAATGTCTGACGGTGAATGTAATGAGGGCGCGGTCTGGGAGGCGGCCCAGTTTGCCGGCAGTCATAGACTCCATAATTTGATTACGCTTATTGATAGGAATAGATTACAGGCATTTGGGAGAACAAAAGATGTACTAGGTGATGGCGGGGCTTCGGCTAAATGGCGAGCTTTTGGTTTTAATGTCGTCAGCTGTGAAGGGCATAGTCTAAAAGATTTGGAGGAAGCATTTTCTAAAGTAAAAAAATTTAAAAACAAAAAACCAAATATGATCATTTGTAATACTATTCGGGGAAAAGGAATTAAAGCCCTCGAGGGAAAAATAGAGTCCAATTACACAGCCATGGAAGAACAGATTTATAAGCAAGCGTTAAAAGACACTCAAAACCTATGAGGTATAAATTTGCCGAGGTTATCGAAAAAATTGCAAGAAAGGATGACAAGACAGTCTTTTTGACTGGAGATCTTGGATTTCACGCATTTGAAAAGTTACGGGACAATTTGGGAGAAAGATTCATCAATGCAGGAGTCGCAGAGCATAATATGGTTACTGCCGCATCTGGAATGGCTTACGCCGGTTTAAAGCCCTGGATCTATAGCATTGCACCATTTGTGACGATCAAAGTATTGGAGGAAATACGAAATGATATTTGTCTCCCTGGCTATAATGTAAAGATCGTAGGTCTAGGAGGAGGATATGACTATGGTATAGCGGGGCCTACCCATCATGTTTTAAACGATGTTGCGATTATGATGTCTTTGCCGCATCTAAAGATTTATACACCTGGATTTGTCGAAGATTTAGAGAATATTATCAATAAAATTTACAAAGATAAGAGCCCGGCGTACTTACGCTTAACCAAAGCCGAAAAAAACGATATCCCGATTTCGTCCTATGCTGCGGTTCGAAGAATCACTCACGGCGAGAAGTTAACTGTCGTTGTCTTTGGGTCAATAATCAACCGAGTCCTTCCAGCGATACTACATCTTAAGAAAAATATGGTCGATCTTTGGCTGGTTTCAGAATTTCCTCTCCTTATTCCAAAAGAGCTTTTTGACTCAATTAAAAAAACGAGGATGGTCTGCGTCGTTGAGGAACATGTTCAGACAGGAGGTTTGGGACATCATTTCAATCAAGTGCTTTTAGAGAATAAAATATCTTTCAAACACTTTATCCACCTTTATGCTAAAGGTTACATATCTCACCGCTACGGCTCCAGGGATTTTTATCTAAGAGAGAGTGGTTTGGATAAAGAAACTATTGCAAAAACAATTGAGAGTCTGATTTAAACCACTTCCCTATCGTGATTTTTTAAAGTAGAGGAGAAGTAATTTAGACTGTTATAACAATGAATGCTTGGAAATCAAAAATTAAAAAACTTTACGGACCAATTGCGATTTTTGGCGCTGGAGGCTTTTTAGGGTTCAATTTGCTACAAAAGATTTTAGGCTACAGAAAAGACGTTTTTGGATTATTTTCTGACCCTAAAAAAAATTGGAGATTGGAGAAATTAGCCACTCCCCCGCAAAACGTCGTTAAATGTGATTTGCTCGATGGGGGAGAGATTAAAGCCGTTATTTCCCGCATTAAGCCAAAAACAATCTTTAATCTCGCAGCTTACGGAGCCTACTCTACCCAACGGGATATTAACAGGATTTACCAAACGAATTTTAATTCTACCTATATTTTGATAGAGGAACTTAAAAAATACGGATTTTCAGCCTACATTCATGCGGGGTCGCAGTCGGAGTACGGCCTTAATTGTTCCGGACCGTCAGAAGAGGACGAACTAATCCCAAATAGCCATTATGCCGTCTCGAAAACAGCCGTCTCATATATGGTAAAGTACTACGGAGAAAGAGAGAGATTGCCTGTCGTTCACCTCCGCCTATATTCAGTTTATGGACAGTGGGAGGAGCCTAGTCGATTAATTCCGACTCTGATCAAGGAAGCAAGGAGAAACAGACTTCCAAAGTTTGTTGATCCGAATATTTCAAGGGATTTTGTTTACGTTGATGATGTAATTGAAGCGATGGTGCTAGTTTCTGTTAGTCTTTGTCATCCTGAGCAAAGCGAAGGATCTCTTGCGAATGCAAGATTCTCAAACAAGTTGAGAGATTCTTCACTTCAAAAATCATCGTTCAGAATGACAGATAGATTATATGGTGAGGTATTTAACGTCTGCACGGGGAAAAGAACAACAATTAAAGAACTTGCCTATTTAACAAAAAAAATATTTAAGATTAAAGAAGAGCCAAGATTTGGAACAATGAAAAATCGTGATTGGGATCTTAAAGTTTGGTACGGGAACCCAAAAAAAATTCAGAAGGTTTTTAGTTGGAAAGCAAAGACGAGTTTAAAAGTAGGCTTGGAAAATTTTTTTCACCGTTTTGACAAAACCCAGTGATCACGTAGTTTTGTCAAAAAGAATATTGGAATCTTATTTGTCTTCTCGTGTTGCTAGGTAAAATAATGTTACCGAAGAAAAAGTGAATAAAG
>Ga0155807_115_pt1 | contig 65129 bp, 54 predicted proteins | sample RifCSPlowO2_01_FD_107461 | JGI IMG/M metagenome (GOLD analysis project Ga0155807, IMG submission 107461) | Candidatus Roizmanbacteria bacterium RIFCSPLOWO2_01_FULL_37_13 | reverse complement strand
ACTAATTCTAGCTCTATTAGGTCTTATCGTTTTTCTTATCATTACAATCTATAGTAACAGTTTCTCAACCGTTATCTAGACAAGACCCTATTTAATTGTTGGGTCGTGAAGAACAAATTTGGCTAATCGATCTATATTTCTGGTATGATTATTAACAAACTCATAATAACGCTGAAGGTCGGGCGAATTTGGCTCTATTTTCCCAGCCTCCACCTCTTGCATTAATGACCAATGATCAGTGTAAATCAGGAGACTTTCACGAAGCAACACCAACATTTCCCAGTGCCGAGGATCATCTACGCCCAATATTTCCTTGAGTGTTTGATTATCACCTCTAATTATAGCAACAAGCGCTTTATCTGGGTCTTTAGTCCGACTTAACCAGACAGGAAGTATTTCTGTTGGTGGCGTATTTATACCGAAAGGAGGGATAAGTTGTTGATATCCAGGAAAAATTTTTTCGATCAGCATAATTGCGCCAGTATGGGCAATAAGTTTTCCCCAACCTTTTTTATCATTACAAGCAAAATAATCTTCAAAACACATATGCGCGGATAATTTTGTGTGCATTTTTTCATAAACAGCAACAACAAATCTTCCCGGGGCTTCATCTTGACATATATTTGTTGATAAAGGTAAACCAAAGAATGTTATAGTCACTCCCTCATTTCCTCCACAATGTATATCTCCTTCCGGGAAAAAATTGACACCGTTCGGCTGGACGATATCTGTATATCCCTGCATTCTCTGCAAGCCAACCATTATATCTGTGATTGTTTGATCAAGTTCTGCATCGGTAAGTAAACTAGAGCTTCCATCGACATATAATCGAATTTTATTTACAGCTGCGTTATAGTCAATTTCGGATTCTTGTAGTAATATATTTGGCGGAGGAGGGGAAGCGCACGCTGAAGCTATTGGACTAAATACCATAAGTGTAGCAGCTACCAAAGCTGGCAATTTACTGGGTTCACGTTTTGAGGGAGAAATCGATCCCCTTTCATCAACCATAAAATCAAATATCACATAACTTCAATAAAACAATATTATTATACTATAACTGGCATAGTATAATTAGGTCTAGTATGTTAAATCAAGCCAAGACAATATTTATAGTCGGAATAAAAGGCGTAGCGATGGCAAATTTAGCGGTAATTTTGAAAAAAATGGGAAAAGACGTTACCGGTTCAGACGTCTCAGAAGAATTTATTACGGCAGGACTTTTAAAAATAAACAAAATCAGTTGGCAGACAGGCTTTAATCCAAAAAGTCTTCCTAAAAACACCGATCTAGTAATCTATTCTGCTGCTCATCAAGGTATCAATAATCCTCAAATTGCAGAAGCCAAAAAAAAAGGAATGAAAATTATTTCTCAAGCAGAACTTTTAGGACAGTTAACCAAGCAATTTAAAACAACAATTGCCGTCTGCGGCTGCCATGGAAAAACAACGACTTCTTCTCTACTGTCCTATGCGCTGATTAAACTTGGCGTAAGACCTAGCTACATGGTAGGCAGTTCATCGTTCAATCAATACCTTGGAGGAGATTTTAATGCTAAAGATTATTTTGTAGTCGAAGCAGACGAATACGGAGTAAATCCACCTCACGATTTAACTCCGAAATTCCATTTGCTCAATCCTAACTATATTCTTTGCACAAATATCGACTTTGACCACCCTGACGTATACAAAAACATAAATAGCGTCAAGGAATCTTTTTTAAAGTTCTTTAAAAAGAATACCATCTTGGACTCAGGTAAGTTCAAGATAGTTAATAAGAATTTAATACTTTGTGCTGATGATAAAAACCTTTTGGATATTGCCAAAAAATTGCCAAGGAAGTCTTACTTAACTTATGGGTATAGTAAAGACGCTGATCTACAAATCACTAATTCTTTAATAGAAAATAATTATTCTTCATTCGAGTTGCAATGTCATCCTGAATTCATTTCAGGATCTGATTCTAAAAAAAAGATGCTGAATCATGTTCAGCATGACAGGTTATCATTAGGACGTTTTGCTATCTCTCTTTTTGGGGAAAAAAATATTTCAAATACAGCTGGTGTGGCATTAACCTTACTGAATCTTGGATTTGACCCAGAAAAAATCAAATTGGCTATTAAGGGCTTTAACGGGGCTAAAAGACGCTTTGAAAAAGTATATTATGGAAATAATATTTACTTGTTTGACGATTATGCCCATCATCCAAACGAGATAAAAGCATCCATCTCTGCCGCAAGAAGTCATTTCCCGCAAAAAAGAATAGTTATAGTATTTCAACCTCACACTTATTCTCGAACCCAGACGCTCCTCAAAGACTTCTCAACAAGTTTGAGCTTAGCTGATAAAGCTTTTATCTTGCCAATCTTTGCGTCTGCACGGGAAAATCCAAAACAATTTAATATCTCTTCAAAAGATATTGAAAAAGTTCAACCTGGCAATAACATCATGGCAACCTCCTCAAAAAAAGAACTCTTCCAGCTTCTAACTTCTCACCTTAAACCTCACGATATTGTTTTCACAATGGGCGCTGGTGACGTTTATAAACTCAAAGATGATATAATTGACATTGTGAGAAAAATCAAATAAACATTATTCAATTCTCACAATGTCATCCCGAGCGATGAATTTCGGAGTCGAGGGATCCCATTACCCACATGACAAAACTCAAAAGTAAACTTGAAAGTATCTTAGGTAAAGATAGAATTAAAAAAAACTTCAACCTTTCACCTTATCTGACTCTACGAACTGAAACTACAGCCGAGTATTATTTAGAAGCGGAAACTAGACAGGATTTAATAAATGCAAAGAAAATCTCTCTCAAGTTAAAGCTTCCTCTTTTTATTTTAGGTGGCGGATCGAATCTTGCAATACTTAAAAAAAAACTCACCGGCTTGGTCGTAAGAAATAAATATATTGACAAAAAGATTAAGAAAAAAAATGGCAATATACTTCTAACGATTTCATCTGGCTATCCAGTTAGCAAACTAGCAAAAGAACTAGCAGATCAAGGATACGAGGGGCTTGAATACAATTACGGATTGCCTGGAACTATTGGAGGCGCACTCTACATGAATTCTAAGTGGATAAAACCTCTCTCTTATACGGGAGACAACTTGATTTCTGCCAATCTGGTCGGCAAAAAAGGTAAGATCAAAGTTGTGGATCGTTCATACTTCAAGTTTTCATACGACCAAAGTATCTTACAAAAAACAAAAGAAATACTTCTAGAAGCTGTGTTTAAACTAAAAAAAACTGCTCCACAAATCACCAAGCAACACACTGATTTTGCTATGAAGTATAGAAAACAAACGCAGCCTTTTGGTGTCTTCACCAGTGGATGTTTCTTCAAAAATATTAATGGCAAGTCTGCCGGTAAGCTCATCGATCAAACCGGTTTAAAGGGAAAAAGAGTTGGAAAATTTCATGTTTCTGACAAACATGCCAATTTCATTATTCATGATGGTAACGGAAACCCGGCAGACCTTGAAAAGTTACTGCAACTAATTAAGGCTGAGGTTAAAAAACAATTTGGAGTTAAACTGGAAGAAGAAGTTATCGTCATATGACACTAATTTACACGAAAAAGAACACGAATCTACACTAAAATAATTTTCGCGTTTATTCGTGTTTAAATGATAAATTTTCGTGTATATTCGAGTTTTTATGGAGGATTCATTCTTAATAAACGGCGGCAAACCACTGAGAGGATCGATAACTTTATCCGGGGCTAAAAATGTTGCCCTTAAAATCATAATCGCTGCTCTTCTCTTGGATCAAGAGGTAACATTAAAAAATATACCCCGCATAAGCGATGTTGAAGAGCTTATACACCTTATCAGATCCTTGGGTGCCAAAGCAGAATTCGCTGAGAAACACGTATTGGTGGTCGATGGAAGAGACTTGAGGTCTAATAAAGTCGACCTTCTCCATGCTTCAAAAATCAGAACTTCTTTTATGCTTTTTGCGCCATTACTTTATAAATTTTCAAGCTGTTTTGTCCCCAACCCAGGCGGCTGTAGAATTGGCGCAAGACCAATAGACCGTATCGTCGAAGGCATGAAAAAACTCGGGATAAGCATTGAATACGACTCGAACACTGGTTTTTATCAAGCTCAAATGAAATCCAAGCCTTCCGGTTTTTACGAATTTCCAAAAATAACCCATACTGGAACCGAGCTTCTCATAATGCTATCAATTTTCGCAAAAGACAAAATCACACTTGGCAATACTGCCTTGGAGCCAGAAATTGATGAGCTCATGCGATTTTTAAATCTTTCCGGTGCGAAAATTCAAAAAAACGGAAAAAATATCACGATTCAACCAGTTGATAAATTGACTCTAGACCAACCCTTTGAAATCATGTCTGACAGAAACGAAGCGATAACATTTGCTACTCTTGCAGTTGCTACCAAAGGGAAAGTGGATATTTCGTCTCTCCATCTTGAAGATATTCAAACATTCATCCAAAAAATGAGAGAGATCGGAGCCGGAATAGATATATTGGGAAAAACTTTGCTTAGATTTTATTATAAAAGTCCACTCAAATCGTCTCGAATTGAAACTCAGCCTCATCCTGGATTTATGACGGATTGGCAACCAAATTGGGCCATTCTCATGACCCAAGCCAAAGGTGATTCGATAATTCACGAGCGGGTATTTGAAAACCGCTTCTCATACGTTGAAGAACTTCGCAAGCTTGGCGCGGATATTGATTTTGTAAAAATCCCTGTTAGCAATCCGATGGAGTATTTCTTTTTTAACTTTGATCCAAGTAAAAAATATAATCAAGCCGTCAAAATTAAAGGACCGCAAAATATACACGGCGGTGTGTTAAATATTGCAGACCTCCGAGCCGGTGCAACTCTGGCTATTGCCGCTCTTGTTGCAGAAGGCGAATCGGTCGTCAACGGAGCATCAATACTAGAGCGGGGTTATGAAAACTTTGTCGAAAAAGTGACTTCGCTGGGGGGAGAAATTAAAAAAATCTGAGAGTGACCGTACGACAAAAGAAATATGAGAAAACTTAAAAATATTCTAATTCTTGCAGGCGGTGACAGCACCCGTCTTTGGCCATTAACCAATAAAGTTTTATTTAAATTTTTAGGTAAATCACTACTCGAACACCAGATTGAAACCTATAAAAAAATAGGTGTAAATATTTTTGTAACAATAGATAAACAAACTCAAGCAAATTTACCTAAAATTGATGACCAGGTAAAAATTATTCTTCAAGGCGATTTAGACGGTATGGCAGGCGCTGTTTTAAGCGCCAAAAATCACCTTAGCGGCGAAGTGCTTATTGTCAATCTATCCGATACGTTCGCCCAGGAATCTCTGAATCGTTGTATTAATGCAATGATAAAAATTCCTTCCAAAATGTGCATTTTGGCAAAAAAATTCAAAAATTATTTCCCCGGTGGCTATCTAAAATTCGACGGAAGCAGGCTTGCCAAGATTATTGAAAAGCCTAAAGTTGGCGAACAACCATCAGACATTGTAAAGCTCGTAGTTGATTATTTTGGGGACTTCACTCAATTCATTGAATCCTTGGAAAAAGTCAAAACTAAAGAAGACGATCAGTACGAACAGGCAATTAATCATCTTTTGCAAAAGACAAACGATGCTAAATATGTTTTATATTCCGATCTTTGGTGTCACGTTAAATATCCCTGGCACGTCCTTAGTATGCTAATTTACTTCCTCGGTATACTTAAAAAAGATGAGATAAAAATTGGAAAAAATGTCAGGATAGCAAAAACAGCCAATATCGTCGGTCCCTGTTTTATAGACGACAATACAATAGTTGGCGATTACGTTATGATTAGACAAAGCCACATAGGTAAAAATTGCGTTATCGGCGGCTACAGCGAAGTAACAAGATCTTATTTGGGCGATAATGTTTGGCTGCACAGAAATTACATAGGCGATAGTGTGATTGATGACAATATTTCATTTGGCGCACAAGCCGCAACTGCAAACTTTAGATTTGATGGAAAATCAGTCAAGTCAATAGTCAAAGGAAATAAAATCGACACCAACCTTGTTAAATTCGGAGCAATAATCGGAGCGGGTTCTAAAATAGGTGTAAACACCACACTTTTGCCTGGAATAAAGATTGGAAGAAATACATTTGTCGCGCCTGGAGAAACTATTTACGAAGATATCGAAGATAATATGTTTGTATTTAAAAATGTTTCTATTAAAAATAAACACGTTAACCCGTTAACGCGTTAACGGGTTAACGAGTTGTATGAGGAAAATAACGGTTATCGGCGGCGGAACAGGTACTTTTGTTGTTCTGTCTGGACTTAAAAATTATCCTGTTGATTTGGGAGTTATTGTTACCATGATGGACTCCGGAGGTTCTACTGGCAGACTTCGCGATCAACTGGGTGTTTTACCACCCGGTGACCTTCGCCAATGTTTGGTAGCACTTTCGGAAGCTCCGCTTTTATGGCGTCAGCTTTTTCTCTACCGCTTCGAGTCCGGCGATTTCGCAGGTCACAACTTCGGAAATCTATTTCTTTCGGCATTAGAAAAGGTGTGTTCAAACTACGACGAAGTTATAAACACTGCTTCATTCGTGCTAAAAACTAAAGGCAAAGTGATTCCAGTCACTTTTGATAATACCCATCTTTGTGTACAATACAAAAGTGGAAAGATTGTTAAAGGTGAGAGCAATATTGAGGAAAACATACATGAGTCAAGTCCGGTCCAGAAAGCTTTTCTTGAACCTTTGGCAAAGCCTAATCGACAAGCCATCGAAAGGATTAAACAATCCGATGTTCTCATCATTGGACCAGGCGATCTCTATACGAGCATCGTTCCAGTTTTATTGGTTGAAGAAATAAAAAAAAATATAAGTTCATCCAAGGCAAAAATTATCTTTATTATGAATCTTATGACTAAATCTGGTCAAACCAACAACTATAAGGCTTCCGATCATCTTCGAGACCTAATGATTTATTTAGGCAGGCCTCCCGATGCAATAATCTTAAACTCTGGAAAAATTGAGTCCGGGATCCTACACTGGTATAGACAAAACAATGAAAAAGAAGTTGAGAATAATCTTGTAAATAATGGCTTTAAAGGCAGGATCATTGAAAATGATCTCATCGATACCCATCAAATTACAAAATCAGCGGCTGATAAATTAACCAGGAGCATATTAAGACACGATTCTCAAAAATTAGCTGATGTATTAAAAAAAATTATCAATCCGCGGAAATCAGCTAAGAATCCGTGAAAATCATTTTTATATGATAAAAAAACACGCATTTTCATTTAATAATGCGCTATCCGGAATACATTGGGTTATTAAAACCCAAGCAAATTTCAAAATCCATCTGGCTCTTTCTTTGCTTTCGATAATTGGAGGGTTTGTTCTTGGAATCACCTATGAAGAATTTCTTATCATTTTAACTCTCATTGGCATTGGCTTGGCAATTGAAACCTTAAACACTGCAATTGAGGAAGCTATAGATGCGATCCACAAAGACTGGACAGAAGAAATTAAAGTTGCCAAAGACGTTTCAGCCGCAGCCATGCTCTTATTTGCTCTTACAGCCTTCCTCATCGCCTGTTTCATTTTTATTCCTAGAATTTTAAATTTTTTGACTTTTACATTTTAGCTTTTGACTTTTAACATTATGTCAACTTATCTATTCATTGTTTTTGTGTCTTCGCTCGTTAACTTTCTTTTAATAATTCCATTCATAAATTTTCTTTACAAAAAAAAATTTCAAAGAGTTGAACAACAGACAAAGGACGCTTTTAATATGCCTACCCCTATTTTTGATAAATTTCATCAGCATAAAAAGGGCACCCCCGTAGGTGGCGGTATTTTATTGCTTTTGACTACTGTTTGTATGTTTTTTTTGTCTTTAGGACTTTTTTTCCTTCTTAATAAAAAGATCATTGCCAATTATCCTTCGACAACCACTGAGATTAAAATACTTCTCTTTACTTTTCTTTCTTTTGGCCTTTTAGGCGTCTATGATGACCTTAATAAAATATTTTTTTTACAGAAAGGAAGATTTTTTGGCCTAAGGTTGAGGCATAAACTTATCATTGAAGTTCTGTTGGCTTTAATCATTTCTTATTGGCTTTTTGTCGATTTCAAAATTGACATTATCCATATTCCTTATTTGGGGGTTTTTAAAATTTCTTGGCTTTACGTTTTATTCTCAACATTTGTAATTGTGGCTTTTGCCAATGCGGTAAATATAACTGACGGTTTGGATGGATTAGCCTCTGGCATACTTCTTTTCGCGCTTTCTAGTTTATGGGTAGTTTCACGGGCAATTTTAGACGTTCCTACAAGCCTATTTGTCGCAACCTGGCTTGGAGGTCTGATTGCATTTTTATACTTTAACATCTACCCGGCAAGAATTTTTTTAGGCGACTCTGGAGCTCTTTCATTTGGTGCAACTTTTGCTGTTGTCGGATTAATACTGGGAAAAGCCTTCGTCCTACCAATAATTGGGGGCGTATTTGTGATAGAAATTGTGAGTTCGCTCATCCAACTTTTGGCTAAAAAAATATTAGGAAGAAAAATTTTCCCGGTTGCTCCTTTCCATCTTTGGCTTCAAGTTAAAGGTTGGGAGGAACCAAAGATTGTAATGCGGCTATGGATCATAGCTATGCTTTTTGCAGTATTTGGCCTCATGGTTGCGTTTGCGAAATGACAGCGATAATTCAATTAAAAACGCTGTCATCCTGAGCGAGCGAAGCGAGCCGAAGGATCCCCTTACTTATACTTCCGTCTGTTGTACCTGTCTTTTTAAAACCTCTCTCGGCTTTGATCCCTCAGCCGGTCCTACATATCCAGACATTTCCAGCTGATCAAGAATTCGGGCAGCCCTGGCGTAACCTATTCTAAATTTTCTTTGCAGAAGTGAAGCAGAAGCGTATTCTAAAGGAGAGATTAGTCCGACAACCTGATTAAACAACACATCTTTCTCATCACCGTTGACCACCATCGTACCGCCTCTTCCGGCGCCGATATAGACTTCCTGTTCAACGACCGCTTGAGTGTAGCGAACTTCCGGAACCTGCGTTTTCAAGAACTTTACCAATTGATTAACTTCTTTCTCGGTTACAAATGGACCTTGAATTCTCCTGGGCTTGGCCTGATCCGGAGGAAGAAACAACATATCTCCTCTTCCAAGTAATTTTTCTGCACCTGGCATATCAATAATCACTCGCGAATCGATCATCGAAGAGACGTTAAAAGCAATTCTGGTTGGAATATTTGCTTTCATCAGGCCTGTAATGACGTCAACCGAGGGTCTCTGTGTAGCTAAAATGAGATGAATTCCTGTTGCCCGAGCCATCTGAGCTATGCGCGTGATGAGATCCTCTGCCTCACCTGGTGCAAAAGTCATCAGGTCTGCCAATTCGTCAATTACAAAAAGTATATAAGGCTTTCTTTCTATACCTTCAAGACTGTTATAACCTTCTAAATTTCTAACCCCTACTTTAGAAAATTCTTTATACCGATTCTCCATCTCCGAAACGGTCCACTTGAGAGCAGAAATTATTCTTTGCGGATCAACAACCACCTCCGTCAAAAGGTGAGGAATTCCGTTGTAGAGCGTCAACTCAACTCTTTTAGGGTCAACCAGGATCATGCGCAAATCTTCCGGTTTGGTTCGGAACTGGAATGTGCTTATCCAAGCATTCAAGAGCACAGATTTTCCCGATCCGGTAGCTCCTGCAATAAGTACGTGCGGCATTTTGCTGATTGATGTAGCTTGGGGTTTGCCAGAAACATCCAAACCTAACGGAACAAGAAGCGGATCAAGATTGTTGGCAAAAAGAGGCGCAGACAATAATTTTTTTAAGGTCACTATTTCGGGTTTTCTATTTGGGATCTCGATTCCTACCAAAGATCTCCCCGGAATAGGCGCTTCAATTCTAACCTGGCCTGTAGGCGCAGCCAAAGCCAGAGCAAGATCATTTCCAAGCGCTGTGATGCGCGAAAGCTTTGTCCCCATTGTAATCTCCAAGGCATATTGAGTTACTGCTGGTCCTCGATTTACTTCTGCAACCTGTGCCCTGATACCGAAACTTTTAAGGGTTTCCTCAATTCTATGCGCATTCAACTTCACATCTCCTCTGTCGGCTTCTTTTTGAGCAACGTCCGCAAGAAGAGATAAGGGAGGATATACCCAGGCTGTTTTTGATGCTGGACTCAACGGTTTTATAACTATCTGTTTATTTTCACCTCCAGCCAAATAAGATTTGGCCGGTGCTGGCTGAATTTTCCTTGGTAGCATAGTTTCTTCTTTGATAAATTCTTGTCCTGCTTGTTGATCTTTATCTTCGTGCTTAAATTTTTTATCAGTCATCGATCGAAATATATATGCTTTTAGGAAATTAAAGCCTGATTTACCTAGATTTAAGAGAAATAAGATAAAAACATCAATCGACGTATCCAGAAGAAGTATAAGGCCGACAAAAAAAATAGTGCCGAGGATGACAACTGCTCCAATCAAGGAAAAATCTAAGCTCAGATTATGGAAAATTAGTTCACCGGCCCACCCGGATTGGAAAATTCCCAGAAGTGAAATAAAAATAAGAATTAACCCCCCGTTTATGTTTAATTTAACAATTTTCAATTTTTTTGTGTTAAAAAAGTGAGCTGATGATAAAACTAAGATAAAGGGTAAAAAAATTGCCAATCCCCCAAATCTCTCCATTAAAATCTTATTGATCAAAAACAGGAATCTACCATCAGATCCCCCTAAAAAATTTTTTAAATAGGAGATAAAAAATAGAAAAGCCGTACCGATGAGCAAAAAACCAAAGATATTAAAAATTGTTTGCTTATTGATTTTGAATTTGAGAAACGGAATCCTTATCAATGATCTTCTTCTTGCCATAGTAAGATTGTAACGTTAACCAAACACAAAATCAATGGCTGTATACCTTTATTATGTAAGTATTATGAAATCATTTGGAGATTAATTCTGCCTTGATTATCTATTTGATAGACCTTTACTTTTACTTTCTGTCCAATCTTGACAACTTGACCTGGCTCGCGGACAAAACCTTTACCCATTTTGGAAACGTGAACTAATCCTTCTTTGCCCGGAACCATCTCGACAAAAGCTCCAAAGGGTAGAATTCTTTTGACTTCACCCTCGAATTCTTCTCCCACCTGAATTTCTCGCGTTATATTACCGATATGATTTACTGCTTCATCGACTTTTGCCCTATCTAAACCGCTGACAGTCACTTTTCCATCATCGCCTACATTAATTTCTGTTTGAGTTCGAGCAATTAAAGCACGGATATTTTTCCCACCCGGACCGATGATCTCCCCTATTTTATCTGGAGGAGGCGTAAGAACTACAACTTTAGGAGCATAACGAGATACTTCTTTACGCGGTTTTGAAATGACTTTGTCCATCGCCTCTAAAATCTCGAGTCGGGCAATTCTACCTTGTTTAAATGTGTCACTGATCATTTTTGAAGTCAAACCATTATTTTTTACATCAAGTTGGATCGCGGTAATACCGTCCTTAGTTCCAGCAATTTTAAAATCCATTTCTCCGGCAAAATCTTCAAGACCTACAATATCCGTTAAAACCGCAAACTCATCATCAGATTTTGAAACAAGCCCCATTGCAATTCCTGCTACTGCCTCCTTGAGAGGTACGCCGGCATCCATAAGCGATAAGGATGATCCGGAGACACTTCCCATCGAAGAAGACCCGTTTTCCGAAAGAATTTCCGAAACAACGCGAATAGCGTAAGGAAAATCTTCGGTTGACGGTAAAACCGGTTCGATTGCTTTTTCAGCCAGAGCTCCATGACCGATTGCACGCCTGGATGGCCCCATCATCCGCCCAGTCTGGCCGTAAGAATATGGTCCGTCCGAATAATGATGAATATATCTCTTTGCTTCTTTGCCTTCGGGTCCTTCAATAAGCTGCTCTAAAGTAGTTGATCCCAAAGTTGCAATGGAAAGAACTTGCGTCTGCCCTCTCTGAAATAAAGCAGAACCATGGGTGCGCGGCAGTAATGAGACTTCTACGCTGAGTTCTCTAACCTGGTTAAATTTTCTACCGTCAGGTCTGATCTTTTTTGCCAATATATTTTTCTTAATGTTTTCATAATTATTTTTAGTTATCGCTCCCATTATCTGCCTAATGTCAAATTTCTTTTCCAGTTCTTCATAGATTTTGTAGACTATTTCCTGCATTATTCTATCTTCGCTCCCAGCTGTAGCCGCGGCTTGCTTCACGGCTTCAGCTATTGATTTAGAATATTTTGAATTAACCAGTTTAAGAACCTCAGAATAATCCGACTCTTTAGGCACATCGTTTTTTTTCTTGCCGATTTCATTTTTTATTTTCTCAATAAACTCGATTATTTTTTTATTTTCATTCTTTGCCATTTCAATTCCTTCTTGAATAATCTCTTCTTTAATTCTGTTCGCCTTGGTTTCAATCATTAAAACTTTATCTTTAGTTGAAGAGACAACAAGATCGAGGTCGGAAAATTCCTGTTCGTTCTCGGTCGGATATAAAATAAAGGCAGTTTCTTTATCTTCGCTTGAAGTTATGTACCCCACCCTTACAGTTGAAATGGGTCCAGCCCAAGGCACTGAAGAGACAGAAAGAGCGGCAGATACTGCGATTGCCGAAAGAATTTCCGGGTCGTTGACACCATCGACTGATAAAAGCGTCACGACAACTTGCACTTGTTTTTTATACGTTTTTGGGAAAAGGGGCCTTATCGACCTGTCAATAATTCGACCTTTTAAAACTGCGTCGTCAGACGGTCGTCCTTCACGCTTGACCCAACGGGAACCTTTGATAAGTCCGCCTGCGTAAAGTTTCTCAGCATACTCAACCGACAAAGGAAAATAATCAATGCTGGGATTTTCTGGCCCCACGGCTACAGTAACAAGTACAGCAGCGTCTCCCAAAGTAGCGAAGACTGACGTATCAACTGCTTGCGCGAATTTTCCGAACTGAAGAGTTAATTTTTGACCGTCTATTTCGATTGATTTTTCGACTATTTTCATAAAATTAAAATAAGATTTCGTGCTTTGTCATTACGAGGAGCGTGGCGACGAAATAATCTCTTATAAATGAGATTGCTTCGCTTTGCTCGCAATGACAGCTTAAGCTAGAATTTAGGTATAATATTTTATATTGTTAGAAAGTTTTAAATTTATTTCTTAAGTCCTAATTTTGCAATGAGTTTTTTATACCTTTTTTCGTCGAGCTTCTGCAGATAATTTAAGATCCTTCGCCTCTTGGCGATTACTTTGAGAAGTCCACGTCGTGAGTGATTATCTTTTTTATTGATCCCGAGATGTTCGGTTAATTTAATAATTTTGTGCGTAAGAAGTGCTACTTGGACTTCCGGGGAACCCGTGTCGCCTTCCTTTTGGGCAAATTCTTCGATTATCTTCTGTTTATCTTCTGGAAGCAAAACCTTACTGTCTGTTTTCGCCATAATTTGTCATTATAATAAACATAAGCCTAAGTTGCAAGAGTACTCACATGAAAGTTAGAAAAAGAAAATTGAATTACAATCTGATCTTTACTGTTATCTTATCCTTTATTATTGGGCTTTTTATCTTTTTTATCCCTCCACTAAGCCAATTGATAAGTACCGTGCTTATTTTATTGATAGGTGTGCTGTGTTATGCAATTGGCAAATTCTTTTTTCAAAGAAAAATTTCCTTAATTATCTCAATTTTTATTTTCCTAACTTTATTTTTACTCTCGCTAAAACTTTTAGACCCAGTAAATTTCATTTTACTTTTAAGCCTTTTTATAGGAGTATTTACACTCCTAAAGTAATACTATCAATACAGTCTAACTTCAACCTTTAGTTCAACTTGAAAAGAAATAAGGTAAAACCAGATACAGTCCTATATCTGGTAAAATATTACCCATGGCCAAGAAAAAATTTTACATCACAACTACTGCGCCTTATGTCAATGCGGATCCTCATATTGGCTTCGCCCTGGAATTGATCCAAGCGGATGCACTGGCAAGATATAAAAAATTGATAGGTTATAACGTTGCTTTCGGTTTTGGGACCGATGAACATGGTCTGAAAATTTACAGAAAAGCTCTTGAAGAGAAAAAAGATCCTCAACAATACTGCGATGAAAATGCAAAAAAGTTTGATCGGCTAAAAAAAACTTTAAAACTGGGCGTCACTCACTTTATTCGCACTACTGACCCCAACCACATTGAGGCTGCAAAAGAATTCTGGATCCGTTGCTATAAAAACGGGGATATTTACAAAAAAAACTATCGCATAAAATACTGCGTCGGCTGTGAACTTGAAAAAACCGATTCCGAATTGACTGAAGGTCGCTGTCCGTTCCACCCTAACTTAAATATTGAATCATATGAAGAAGAAAATTACTTTTTCCGTTTTTCAAAATATCAAAATAAGCTTTTACGGTTTTATGAAAAAAGCCCAGATTTTGTCGTACCAAGATATAGATTTAACGAGATTAAATCATTTGTAAAAAAAGGGTTGCAGGATTTTAGCATTTCCCGCCTCAAAGAAAAAATGCCCTGGGGAGTAGACGTCCCGGGTGACAAAGATCATGTCATGTATGTCTGGTTTGACGCTTTAGTTTTTTATATTTCTACCTTAGGTTGGCCAAAAAAGCTTTCTGAATATAAAAAATGGTGGCCCGGTGTCCAGGTAGCCGGAAAAGATAATCTCCGGCAACAGACAGCCATCTGGCAAGCAATGTTAATGTCAGCCGGTTTACCAAACTCCAAGCAGGTTTTTATCCACGGATTTATAACTTCGGAGGGTCAAAAAATTAGCAAAAGTTTAGGCAATGTAATTGACCCTGTAGCTTTGGTCAAACAATATGGCGCTGATGCAGTCCGTTATTATATCTTGAAAGAAATCCCCTCATTCGACGATGGCGACTTTTCCCACTCCCGGATGAAAGAAATATATAATTCAGATCTGGCAAACGAACTGGGTAATTTAGCCTCTCGAATAACAAATCTTGCCTCAAACGATATCCTTGTTTTTAAACAACAATCGGATCAGCAATGGAACAATGAAACAATAAAATTATTTGACAATTTTCAATTCAATAAAATCCTTGAAAATATTTGGCAGGATATAAAATCCTTAAACAAATCAATTGACGATTTTTCTCCCTGGAACAAAAAACCAATTGAGCGAAAAGTTTTTTTACTTCAATCTATTAATAAATTAAAGTCAATTGGAATACGACTACAGCCATTTCTTCCCGAAACGGCTGAAAAAATCATTAAAGCTTCTCAAGGAAAAATCAAAAAAATCGAACAGCTTTTTCCCCGCCTATGAAAAAAGTAGTAAAAAATATTCACAAAAAGATTAAATCCAAAATCGATGCCTCAAAACATGGAAAAAAAATTTATTTTGCTTTGATTACAACAGCTTTTCTTGCCGTCGCGTCAGCAATCTACTTTTATATTTTCTATCAGCTTCCCTCTCCCATGAGCCTAAAAGATTATAAAGTTATTCCCTTATCCACCCATATCCTGGACCGCAACGGCAAACTCCTATACGAAATTTATAAAGACGAAAAGCGAACACCGGTAAAAGTCAGAAATCTTCCCTCACACGTAAAACAGGCAACTATAGCTATCGAGGATAAAAACTTTTATAAACATGGCGGCGTCTCATTCGTAGGCGGAATTCTTAGAGCGATAAAAGATACCATCTTAAGACGGAGACTCCAGGGCGGTTCAACCATTACTCAACAGTTGGTAAAAAGCGCCCTTCTTACTCCGGAGCGAACCATACGAAGAAAGTTGAGAGAGATTGCTTTAGCTTATTGGACAGAAAGTATATTTAGCAAAAATGAGATTTTGGAACTTTATTTGAATCAGGTCCCTTATGGTGGTTCTGCTTATGGAATCGAAGAAGCGGCTCAAACTTATTTTGCCAAGCCGGCAAAAAAACTCACTTTACTTGAGTCAGCTTTTCTTGCCGGCCTTCCCCAGGCTCCTTCTCTTTATTCCCCTTACCTCAACCCTGATCTAGCGAAAAAACGCCGGAATGAGGTATTAAAGGCTATGTTGGAAGAAAAATATATAAAGAAAGAAATCTATGAAAAACTAAGCAAAGAAAAGCTTTCCATCCAACCTATTAAACAAAATATTAGAGCGCCTCATTTCACCTTTTATGTAAAATCTCAGCTTGAAGAACTTTATGGCATTAAACAAGTCGAAGAGGGTGGTCTTCGTGTTATCACAACGCTTGATCTTGAGATCCAAGAACAGGCTGAGCAAATCCTGCAAGATGAGCTAGAAGAAATTAAAGATCTCGATGTGTCAAACGGTGCGATATTAGTTACGAGACCTCCGACCGGAGAGATTGTCAGCATGGTTGGTTCTGTTGATTTTTTTGCTTCTCCATCTGGAGCTTTTAACGTAACAACCGCATTTAGACAACCAGGGAGCGCAATAAAACCAATAAACTATGCGATCGGGCTGGAAAGAAAGTTAGTCACCCCAGCAACCGTATTTTTAGACATCCCGACCTGTTTTTTTGCTGCCGGTCAACCTATAAAATATTGCCCGCATAATTATGACGGAGTCTTTCATGGAGCTGCACAACTCAGGTTTGCCCTCGGCAACTCATACAATATCCCTGCGGTCAAAATGCTAGCCATCAACGGGGTAGAAAATTTTGTCGCCTCATCGTCGGCTTTCAGGATAACGACATTCAAAGATTCAAAAAATTATGGACTGTCTCTTACTCTGGGAGGAGGTGAGGTAAAGATGGTAGAGATGGCTCAGGCTTTTTCCGCATTCCCCAACCGCGGTATTCCAAAAAAATTAAATGCAATTATTGAGGTGAAAAATAAAAAGGGAGAAGTTTTATATACATTTAAGGATCCCAACTTTGTCAAAGATGTCAAAAAACCGCTTCAGAGTCCAAATTTTTTCGCAATCCAAGGGGAAAGAGCCATAAGTTCTGAAACCGCTTTTATCATCTCTCATATTCTTTTGGACAACAATGCCAGATCGGCCGCTTTTGGTTCGTCGTCTTTTCTTAACATACCTAATAAAGCAGTTTCGGTAAAAACGGGTACCACAGACGATAAGAAAGACAACTGGACCATAGGTTATACGCCTAATTTTCTAACCGCCGTCTGGGTTGGTAATAATGATAACACTCCAATGCACCCTTATTTGACTTCCGGTATAACCGGGGCAGCGCCAATCTGGAATAAAATAATGACTTATGTACTTAAGAATCAGTCTGACCTTTGGCCGGTGAGACCCCAAAATGTGGTAGGAAGACAAGTCTGCTGGGATACCGGCAATATCATGAATAAGAACCCTGACGGTTCGGAAAGTTGCAAATCTCGTTTTGAATATTTTATTAAGGGTACCGAATCCATTGCTAACGCTTCTGCAGAGAAAACAACTGTCCCGGTCAATCGAGATACGGGTAAAATGACTACGGTTGACGATTCTGCCCACGAGATGAAAGAAAAAACAATTGTCAGAGACAAGTTCTCGACGTACTGTGTCGACTGTACACCGGATTATCCTGTTCCGGCAACGTCACCAACACCCACACCATGATCGCCTTAATTCAACGCGTAAGCGAAGCATCTGTGTCAATTAACCGTCAACAATTTTCAGCAATTGAGAAAGGTTATATAATTCTTTTGGGAATTTTCAAAAACGATACTGAAAAAGAAAATGAATAAATCGATTCTTGATTCAAAAGGAGAAATTCTTTTAGTCTCACAATTTACACTTTGTGCCGATGTAAAAGGCGGCAGAAGGCCTTCCTTTATCAACGCAAAAGAGCCAAAAGAAGCAGAAAGACTCTATGAACTACTCGCAAAAAAGTTAAATGAAAAAGGCATCCAGACTAAAACAGGCAAATTTGCGGCTTACATGGAAATCCAAATCCTCAACGACGGCCCTGTTACTATAACTATTGATTCAAAAAATATATAATTAAAGCAATGAATTTATGAAAAAACGCGTACTTTCCGGCATTCGAGCAACTGGAAGACTTCACCTTGGTAATTATCTGGGAGCTGTCAAGGGAATGTTGGCCCTTCAAGATAACCCAGAATATGAAACTCTTTATATGGTTGCCGACGTACATACCATAACAACCCCGTTTAATGTTGAAGAATTAAGAAAAAACCGAAGGGAAGTCATAATCGACTACCTTTCAGCCAGACTTGATCCTAAAAAAAGCATTATCTTCCAACAGGCTGAAGTAAAAGAACATTTTGAGCTTGCTTTTTATTTCTCTTCTGTATCTACAATTGCCCGTATGCAGCACCTGCCTACATATAAAGAGAAAGTTAAACAGTACCCAACTCACAATACTATGGCTTTACTCAATTATCCGATTCTCATGGCTGCTGATATTTTGGTTTATAAAGCCGGACTGGTACCAGTTGGCATAGACCAAGAACCACACCTTGAAGTTGCTCGAGAAATTGCCCGCAAGATGAATCAGCTTTACGCAACTGACTTCCCAGAACCAAAAAGATTCGCAACAAAAGGCGAATATATTCCTTCCTTAAAAGGTGAAGGTAAAATGAGCAAATCTGTTGAAGGAAGCTATATTAATCTAACCGACTCACTTGACGAAATAAAGAAAAAGGTTCGCTCAGTTCCAACCGCAACTCAGGCCGGTGGAGAGATGAACGAAGGCGTAAAAACTCTTTATAAATTTGCCGAACTTTATATTCCAAACGAAGTTGAAAAATATAAAAAAGAATTCAATGACGGAACACTTCAATTTGTTAAATTAAAAGATTCTATAGCTGAATCAATTTATAAAGATCTCCAACCTTTTCAGACAAGAAGAAAAAAAATTGAATCTGATCAATCATATGTCGACAGAGTAATCAAAGAAGGCGCTGAAAAGGCTCGTACAATTGCCTCCCAAACGGTGAAGGAAGTAAGAGAAAAAATGGGTTTATTATAATGTCATGCTGAACTTGGTTCAGCATCTTTTTTTTTAGAATCAGATCCTGAAATAAATTCAGGATGACGAAGATGATGTGATAAAATGTCTTCATGTCAGCTCCACTTGCGGATCAACTCCGACCAAAAACTTTGGAAGAATTTGTCGGACAGGAACATCTGGTAGGCATTCATGGGCCAATTCGAAAAATGCTTGAAGGTGGAAAAGTAACTTCGATGATATTGTGGGGACCTCCTGGCTGCGGTAAAACTACTTTGGCAAAATTGATTGCAAAATATGTTAACGCTGACTTCATTGCTTTTTCTGCTGTAACAAGCGGCGTAAAAGAAGTAAGAGAAATAATCAAACAGGCAAAAGAACGAAAGAAAATGTTTAAACAAGACGCTGTCCTTTTTATCGACGAAATTCATCGGTTTAACAAGGCTCAACAAGATGCTTTTCTCCCCCACGTGGAAGACGGAACTATAGTTTTAATCGGCGCGACGACCGAAAATCCAGGTTTTGAAGTCAACGCCCCCCTCATTTCCCGCAGCCAAGTTTATGTCCTAAACTCGCTAAGTGAAAGCGAACTAGAACAAATTGCCAAACGAACAATAAGTTTTTTCCCAAACCATAAATGGCAAACTACTTCGATTAAACACTTAATCGAAATGTCAAACGGCGATGCAAGGACCCTGATAAATGCAATCGAATTAGCTGCATCAATAAGTAAAAATATATCTTTAAAAATAGCTGAAGAAGCTATCCAAAGAAAAGCAATTTTTTACGATAAAAAAGGCGACTGGCATTACGATACTATTTCTGCCTTCATAAAAAGCATGCGCGGAAGCGATCCCGACGCTACACTTCATTATCTGGCTAGAATGATTAAAGCCGGAGAAGATCCAGTTTTTATTGCCAGAAGAATGGTAATATTTGCGGCTGAAGATGTCGGTAACGCCCAACCCACAGCCCTTGTTCTTGCAACTTCCTGTATGCAGGCTGTCCACATGATCGGAATGCCGGAAGCATCTTTAATAATGGCTCAAACGGCAACCTATCTTGCAACTGCTAAAAAATCTATAGCTTCGACCGAAGGAATTTCAAAAGCCATTCAAGATATTGACGAAGAAAATCTCGATCCGATTCCTCTACATCTTCGCAATCCAGCAAACAAAGTCATGAAGTCTTTCGGTTACGGAAAAGGGCATACCCGCTATCCCTGGCTCGTCGAAAAACAAACAGGCCAGAAAATAATCCAAGACTATTTACCAAAAAATTTAAAAGGTAGAAAATATTATATCCCCGACTGGAAATAAGCTTAATATTTGACAGCAAGAAAAATCCTGTTATAATAAAAACAATGAAATCACTTACCAACCGAACCAATTGGTATCATTATCATCACCTCTCTGGGGAGGTTGGTATTTTTGTTGACCTAATTATGAGATAAAAAGACAATTTAGATTTATTAATACTAACCTCCCGCAAGGGAGGTTTTTTTATGGTTTAAAAATTGACTAAAAAATATGACAGAAAAACAAGGGCAATCATCAGAATCACAAGTAAATGATAAACAACAACGACAGCTATTTACGAATACTGTTGTAACTTTATCTCAACAGTTAGGTCAGATCGCATTAGATGACAACCCTGGAACATTTCCAGTTATCACTAATTCTATTCTGAAGAGCGTTCCTGTGCTGGACTTTGTCACCGACGGTGACTTAGCTTTAGTTCCAAGATTGAAAAGGAAAAAAAATGCCGGATTAGAATTACAAGCTAGTAAACTTAACGGGTCTAAAGTTTCTACAAGAATCGACATTCTTCCTGTAGGACAAGTTCAATCAGGTCAAGCGAAATTAGATGAATTGATAGATATTGCCCTAGCAATTTCATTTCCTTGTGCTCAAAGGTTAAAACCGTACTTGCAAATTACATTGCCAGATACAAGACAAGGTTTAACGGTCTTAAAAGAAATCTCAGCAAAAGTCAGAGAACAAATACCAGCAAAAAAAAATAGTGAAAAACTGGCAGAAAATTTTATCTTATTAGAGCAAGTGTTAAGGCTATTAGAGGATGAATTAATCAGCAAGTTTTTGGAAGATCCGCAAACTGTTGCTGGACTATTAGATTTAGCAAGATCTGAAGCTCAAGTGCAGCTTTTCGAGGCAAGCCGTAGACGTAACGCAGACCAAATAGACGGATTAAAAAATGAAATTATCCAAAGAAAAATGGCCAAGCTTAAAGAAACAAAGGTCATTGAAGTTATCGAAGGAGAAGAAAGAGAATTTTCAGAGTTAGATAGCAAATTGTACAGAATTATTGAAGAAAGCGGACTTGCAGATAGACTACCCGACGCCAGAGAACAATTAAGACAAAATATCGAACAAAGAAAAGCCGAAGTTATAGATGCAATTGTAAAAAGAAGGGCCATCAGAAAAATAGCTGGACTTATGTTATCAGATCATGAGTTGCGAGGAATGGCGACAAAAATTAGTGGCTTAACTGAAGAGGAAATTCTTGCATTGAAAGACGATGAGGGTGTAAAAGTAAGGTCACGAATAGCGAGTCAACTCATTGATACTTCGAGCCGAAAATTGATGAGACTTGGATTTACTACTTTTCCAAATTTTAAAAAAATATTTGAAGAAAAAAGACAAAAATTAATCCAAGCATTAGAATCAGGCGACCCATTTCTTTTTATGGCTCAATTAAGCGTAGGAGAATTTGAATTAATTAGAACGAGAATTCCTAATTTTTTCCGAAGAAGAATGAGCGCAGAAAATAAAGCTCTTTTTGCTCTAGCCAAGGAAGAATTGCAAAAAAAATTAGGGGCTGGAATCACAGACGAGGAAATTTTAGAACTATTTGCCGAAAAACTTTTTCGCTCCATTTTACGAGAATTTAGTCAAGAAGTTGTAGATCGAGCAATTCAATCATTGGGTTTAGATTTTCGACGTTTAATTAATGATCCATATTCATTATTTGATGTTGCTGACGAAATTTTAGAATCAGTTGGAGAAAACAAAAAAAACACTCCAACAAAGATTGTAAGGGCTGATTCTGTGGATCTAGAAACAAAGGCTAAAGAGTATGAGTTCACTATACCCTCTATAACTACAGGAAAATGTCAACTTGTTTCAGCAGAAAGTTTATTACGATTTGGCATCGCCCTTGCCCCATTACAAAGATTAGAAGACTTGGAAGCAGCCATACAAACATCAGAATTCGCTCCTTATTTTGACGATTCTACTTTTAGACTATACCCGCCAGAAAGAAAATTGGAAATGATTTTTTCCATTGTTGGTAGAGGCGCAGGAAGCAAATTAGCAGGTTCTCCCCTATTTGTATTAAGAGATGATGTGGATGGTTTAGAAACAAGTATGGGTGCCTCAAAGGGTGAAGATATCTCTACGCAGGAAAGATATGGCGAAAGAGTTTTTAGAAATTCTGTTCGTATATCCCCTTTAATGGGAGTAATCGGCAGACCGTTTAGTGCAAATTTACCTAAAGCAACCCGAGTCATTACCGAAGCTATTGATACTGTATCAGCAAATCTTGAAGAAACATTAATTGCAACAGGTAGAAAACGTATAGCAGTAGAGGAAGCAACAGATTTTATTAAAGATAATTTACCGAGTTTAATGAGGCCTACAGCTGTAAGCAACCCAGGAAGGGAAGTATTACAGATGGATTTTTTCTTGCTTTACCCGCCTGATGTAAGACGAAGAATGATCGAGACATTTATCGAAACGGGCAGTCTGGAAGGAATGAGAGATGAACTAAGTGAACTCACAAGGGAAGGAATTATGAGAGCTTCAGTATTTGATATTTCTGGAGGAGCTGGGGGAGTAGGCATAACTGAATTTTTAGCAAGAAGATTTTTAGGCAAACCTTCAGGCCACATGGAGTCATATTTAGATGCGGTATTAGGCGCAGCAGAAGCAAGATTAGGAAAACCGCCAAGAAGAGCAGTGATTGCGCCTCGATCAGCTGACTTAACACTTATGAATTTTGAGTATCTTCCGGCAGAACAAGCTTTGAGGCAAAGAGATATGTCTGATGTTGGCATTTCAACCCTAGAATTACTCCAAACATCGCTGGAGTCAGGCGCTTCTCAACTAGGCGTACCAACATTAAAAGGAACGGTTATACAACCTGACACTATACTAAAAAGATTCACATTTCCAAATGAAGGTAGGGGGGCAGGTTATCGAGGTGATTTATTCCTAAGATTACCAGACGGCGTTGTAATGACACCATTAAATAGCTCTAGAATAGTTGCTTCTGATAAAAGAGTTAATTTGCGCATTGTGGAAATGATGAGAGATGAGTTAGCGCAATTTGGAATTGATCCAATCCCCTTTTTGGATATAGATCTTAGAAAAGGTAATTTTGATACCCTTAGCGATGAAATAACTGAATTTATGGTTACCAATAGAGCAGCATATCCAGAAATTGATTTTTTTGGAGTAGTTGTAAAAACAGGAGATAAAATACCAGGGCGTGAAAGAATTGCGGGCGAGGTAATTTCAGCTTACCCAATTCCAGCTAGTGTTCTACATAGTGAAGAAATGCGCAGGGCTTTCATTGTTAAAAAATTAAGAGAGCTTTATTTGAGAGGAGTATCGGGAGTAATAGTTCAGCCAAATATACTGTCTCTTGTAGCCGATAACAACGGCACTATTGCGCCTAAATTTGAAGTTAAAATGATGGCTTTTGCAAGGCCAAGGAGGTAAATTCTATGGCGACAGAAATAAAACAACAAAGTCGATGGACTGAATCTTCAGCATTGGAAACAAAAAAACTAGCTCTTAAAGAAGCTGTAAAGCGGCAAGTACTTGCAGATAAAAGATATTTTAATAAGCCAGGCCGTACTTGTGATATCGAACAGGAAGTCCAAGCCTTAGATAGTAATACCGGTAGGCCAATTGATGTGCAAGATTATTTCTCAACCAACTCAATAGGCGCTAGACCAGACACTACCGTATTCAATATCGAATTCGACGCAAATGGAATTACCTCTCTAACTGCGGATGGAATTTTATCCCTCTATAAATCAATGACACGTAGAACACAACAAATACAGGCAGGATTAAGAGGATTAAAACCTGACACGATTATAGTTCCTATAGGTTTGCAACCATTTTCAACTTCAGAGGAAGCAAGAGATTTGATAGTAAAAGATGAAATCAAACGAAAACGATATGATTTGATGGAAAAAAGAACATTAGAGGAAAATCCGATTAAAATAATTCGGGTTGTTAATCCAAAAACAGGCAAAGAATTGATCGAACCAGCATCAAACTTAACCGCAATGACAAGATGTTCAGGAACGCAAATTCACATATCTGATTGTACGATAAAAGACGCCTTACAAACACATAATATTTTAATTGCTGTAACGCCTATTATGGTTGCTTTGTTTGGTAATTCTATATTTGCCGGAGGAATGGACACAGGAAGAGTTAATACAAGAATAGAACTTTTGAGGCAAGCCGAACAGCTGAGAGCTGGTTTACCTCTTCCTGCTTTTTCTTTATTGGAATACTACCAAAATCAACTTAGAAATACTTTGCCGCCATTTATAGAATTGCACAATCCAGCGCTAGCATTGGATTTGGCTCACAGCGCAATTCACACAACATCACGCATCCGAGTTGATATCGAAAATGGAACTGTGCGTAATGAAATTAGACAAATAGACTCGCAATCACCTTTCACAACCATACAGGCATTAGTTTTGACATTTGGAGCTATAGAAGGATTAAGGAATCATGTCTTACCAAGTTTTGAGCAATCTAAAACTAATTTTCAAAAGGCGGTATTCGGTCTATATGCTCCTTTGCAGTGGGGTAAGCGCACTACTACTATACAAGATGCGGCTGTTAGTTTAATTCAGCTTGCTCGAGAATCTCTAAAGAAGAGGGGCATGAAACTTTTATCTAAAGACTTTTTAGACCCACTTGAAAGTGATATTCTCATTGGAATATCTCAAGGAAATTCAATCAGAAAGATTGTTAGAAAATTGATAAAGGAAGGTTACAGTAGGCAAGAAGCTATAATTGTGGTACTAAATAAACTAAATCGACAAGCTTTACAAGCTTAATCTCTTATGAACAAATTACATTTGGAACTTATTAATAAGATAAATAATTTAAGCCTGGATGTATATAAAATCTACAATCAGGTTGTAAGAACGCCTATAAACTGGAAGTTAGAAAGAAAGAGACTATTAGAGAATAACAAAAGTCGGACTTTGTGGAAGTATGATGTTCCAAGTAACTTAGAAAAAAGTTTAGAACAATTAAAACACCTAAATAAGCAGTTACAAACAAAAAAAGTGTCATTTAATCATTCTATCTATTCCAAATTTTTACTCGATGTAGTTAACGCCACAATAAAAACGGCAGTAATCAAAATACAGATACTTCAACAATTAAAATCTAAGAATTTTAAATCGACAATAAAATTGAGAGAGGATTTTTTTAACCTTAATTACGATTATTCTAATGTTGAAAAAAGATATAAGAATCTATTCAGTAATCCGAAAATAGGAAAAATAGGAAAAGAGTTAGGAAGACAGGAATTACTTCCAAGCGAGGCAACTAAAATTATCCAAACGTCAATGCAAAATATTAAAAAAAAGATAGATAAAGTAATATTATTCCCTAATAAATTTAAAAAAGACATCCTGCATGAATTTACTGCAAAAGTCGAAATAATCGATGATCCTTCTTTTTCTATGCGCTGTATAACAGATCCTAAAACACTAGCGACTAAGATACTCTTAAATAAAAATAGAAAATATAGTAAATCTTTATTAAAAATCGCATTTCTTCACGAATTCTGTGGTCACGCCCTTGAAATGGCTATTTTTGACGGAACATTAATTAAGAAATATAAATTACCTAAAATTTTTGGCTACGCAGGCGTATCATCACCAAATATTTTTGATGTAAAAGCAGAAGTTTTTGCTGATTTAATGGTAGAACCGTTTATTAGTAAAGAAGAAGAGAAATTTGTAGAATATCGAAGAAATGTATGGCTAATGTGCAGAGCTATGGCTGACTATTTGTACCATATAAAAGGAAAGACTATTTTTGATGTAATGAAGATATACCAATCAGTGGGATTAGGCGATTTTGCATTCGACGAAGCAATCATGACTTCCATTTTTATTGATGGATATCAAGGAATGTATTTATTTGCAAACGAGGAAATTGAGCGACTAAAGGATAGAGTCAAAATCACAAATAACGAATTTCTTACACTGTTGTTATTTTTAGGAAAAATTCCTGTTAATAAGTTTTCTAAATTTTCGAAATATTGGAAAATGATTGACATTTTTACGCGATCACGGAGTTTTGTCAAAATTGATTAATGTTAAAAGTTAATTTTTCTCCCTTCCCCACAATCTTACAATTTTCTCCTTTAACCAAAACTGCTTGCTTGTCGTTTAACGCAACTATTGGATCTTTTGTAGTTTTTGCGGCTTTTTCTATATCAGGCCGCCATTTTTCTGTAAAATGGGCAATTATCCAAAACGGGACTAAATTTAGTGACTTATAATCAGTTACTCCGAAAGTTTCTTTATCAGGATACTCCTGTTTCCATAATCCTTGCTCGATGGTTGGACAAACAATATAACTTCCTGCGCTTGCACCGACATAAATTTTACCTTGCTCGAGTAAATCATTAATTATTTCCTTAAAACCGCTCTTTCTTACCCAATTTAATAGATAAAATGTATTTCCACCTCCTACATAAATAACATCATAGTCGGATAATTTTTTATACAAGGAGTTTTTATTTTCACTTTTTAAGTCCAGTTCTCTTATTTTTAACCCCGCTTCTCTGAGTTTTTTTCTATCAGCCTCGACAAACCCTTTATCTTTTTCTGGATCGGCTGCGGTCGCTATAAAACAAACTATGCTATTTTTTGGATCTTTTCCAAGTAGTTGTACAAACTCATTTCTTAATTCTCGAACAATACCGGCGGAAGTAAGAAATAATTTTTGCTTCATAAATCCTATTTTATAGTATAATTTCAAAATAATGATCACCAAGGTAAACTCAGAAACGGCCAAAAAAGCAACTACCTACGACTTAAAAACAAAAGAAGAGAATGGATTTCTGATTGAGCTTTTTAAAGACGGTAATAAAACTGTTGCTTACTTATCTTGCGCTAAACCCGGCGCGTTTAAAGGCTATCATCTCCACAGAGTTAGGGCGGCTCGTTATATCTGCCTTAAGGGAAAAATGAAGATTATTTTATATGTTAACGGAAAGCGGGAAGAACATATCCTTACGCAGGATAATTTAAATCGCTTGTATATTCCTCCCATGATTCCTACAGCACTACAAAATGTGGGTGACGAAGATGGATGGCTAATTAATTATCCTGACCCTCCCTATGATCCTGACCTCAAAGGCGAACAAGTTGACTTTACGCAAGAAGAACTCGACAGCGGAGAATATCTTAAGAAAGTTCGTGGCTAAATATTAATTATTTTATCTGACTTCTAGCCTTTAATACCGTTCTTCTTCTCGCTACTTCCTGATACAATAATGCTGCTGTTGTATGATCATAATAAACCATTTCACGTTTTTCCGCTTGCTTTAATAGTTTTTCTATTTCTGTTGGATCATAAGGAGATACTTTACCTGGTAGTCTTATGACTTTAGCTTCAAACATAAAATAGTTTTCCCCCCTTGGTGCTAGGGGCGGGAATCGAACCCACGACCCGTCGCTTACCTGCTCGCCGTACGAAGTGGCTGGAGGGAGATTCGAACTCCCGACCTAACGCTTATGAAACGTGTGCTCTACCTCTGAGCTATCCAGCCTAACGTACTTCGGCAGGCGGGTGAAACGACTGCTCTACCGCTGAGCTACCCTAGCTAATGATATAATTATACTATATGTCAAAGCCGGACCTTTCTATAATCGTTGTTTCCTACAACACTAAAGATATTACTAAAAACTGCCTGGAATCAATTCTAAAATCTTTAAAAAATTCTTCTTGGAATTATGAAATTATTATTGTCGACAATCATTCAACTGACGGCTCTGTTGAAGTTTTAAGAAAATACTCATCCAATTATTCAAATACCCGCCTGCCATCGCTAGGCTCAGGCTTAAGCGGGCAGGTTCGAATAGTTGAAAATAAAGAAAATTTGGGGTTTGGTAAAGCAAACAATCAAGGAGTGAAAATCGCTCGATCTGATTATATTCTCTTTCTCAATTCAGACACATTGATTTTAGAAGATGCAATAGAAATATTGTATAACTTTTATAGACAGAAAGAAAATTCGATCAATTTTTTAGGTGGAAAACTTTTGAACGAAAACATGACGGAACAACCGTCTTGTGGGCCGTTTTATACCCTTCCAGTTATATTCACTGCACTATTCTTGCGTGGAGATTATATAGGTATAACGCGCTATTCTCCAAATAAAGTGAAAGAAGTAGATTGGATATCAGGAGCCTGTATCTTAACCAAAAAACAATATCTAAAATCAATCGAAGGCTTTGACGAAAATATATTTATGTATATGGATGAAATCGATCTTTTATTTCGAGCTAAAAAACACGACTACAAAGTATTTTTTTATCCGGAGGCTGAATTCATTCACTTCGGCTCAGCCTCAAGCAGCGGAAGAACCTATCCGATTATTCAAGTTTTTAACGGACTTATGTACTTTTATAATAAACATTATCCCAAACAAGATCAAATTTTACTTAAATTTATGTTAAAATTAAAAGCATTGATTGGCCTGGCAATCGGACAAATATTCAATAACAAATATCTTAAAGAAACTTATGCAAAAGCTTATCAAATGGTTAAGTTGGTTTGACGATAACCTGGTAAAAATTCTTGCAGTCGGATTTATTTTTTTAATTCCTCTCTATCCGAAATTCCCCCTCAAATTCATAGATTATACTTATATTGCAATCCGCCTTGAAGATCTTTACGTTGCTTTTTTAACCTTGATCTTTGTGGTCCAGCTTTTGAGAAGGAAAATCTTGCTAAATAAGCAGTTTTTATTGCTTATGCTTGCCTTCTGGGGAGCGGTAATGCTTTCTTTTTTTTGGGGTGCATTTATCCAAAAAACCATAATTTATAAACATTTAGGTTTTCTTCATGCTATTAGAAGGATTGAGTATTCGCTTATTTTTTTTATCATTACGTCAACTATTAAATCAAGGAAAGACTTTCTCTTCTATTTTTCTTGTCTAATTGTCACTCTTGTAATCGTCAGCGTCTATGCGCTCGGCCAGAAGTTTTTGGGTTGGCCGGCTGTTCAAACCATGAATCCCGAATTTGCAAAAGGATACATACTATATCTAACTCCTGAAGCTAGAGTATCATCCACATTCTCAGGTCATTATGATCTAGCAGCTTATCTCGTTTTCTTGCTGCCAATTGCGTTAGGAGCTTTTTTTTGGCGAAGAAATCTATTATATTTTTTAATTTTTACTTTTGGCCTTTTAATACTCACATTAACTGCATCAAGAAGCTCGTCTCTTGCCTACTTAATCTCAATTACAACTTTTCTCATTTTTATCAGAAAATTTAAAACCCTCTTCATTGTCATTACTCTTTCTGTTGGATTGAGCTTTCTGACAAACAGTTTGGCTTCTCGCTGGGCGCAGTTTTTACGCGTAAAGCAAATCTACGTCAATGAAAAAACCGGACAAGTAGTAATACCGCAAAAAATTACCACCAAAGAACTTCCAGCCGGTACACTTTATCTAGAAATAAACAGGGAAGGTGAAGAAAAAACAAACGCTAAAACTGAAAAACTGGTAAGGGAGCGTATTTTGGACGATATACGAGACGAAGCGAGAAAATCAGGTAAAGTATTGACCGCCTCTCAGGAAGCCCAGATGCTTGCCACAATTTCCGCCGGACTTAAACCAATCAGTACGGTAGTTTCGGATATTTCATTTTCCACACGTATCCAGGTTGAGTGGCCGCGCGCTATCAATGCCTTTTTGAAAAATCCAATCCTTGGTTCGGGTCCATCCAGCATCACTGAAGCGACAGACGGCGATTATTTCAGATGGCTGGGTGAATTTGGATTACTCGGTACCTCAATCTTTTCTTTTTTTATTTTATCAATCGTAAAATTTATCTGGCAAAAGATAAAATCTTTCCCCAATCTCGATAAATATATCTACTACGGTTATCTCTTCGGATTATTCGGTCTTCTTATTAACGCCTCCTATATAGACGTATTTGAAGCTTCCAAAGTTGCCTACACATTCTGGACTGTAAACGCTATCATTATTGGATCGCTTGAAACTACACACCCTCAGGGTGTGAAATGATACAAAGCACACCCTGAGGGTGTGACTTATCAAAATGAAAAAACAAAACTTTCAACTTTACGATGTTCTCCTCCTCTCTTTTATACTTTTACTAACGCTTGTTTTTCGACTTTACAGGATCAACACACCGCTGGCCGATCTCCATTCCTGGCGCCAAGCCGATACGGCTGCCGTTGCAAGAAATTTTGTTCGCAATGGCATAGACTTACTCCATCCTCGTTACGACGACCTTTCGGGACGCGAGTCAGGAAAAGAAAACCCCCAAGGCTATCGAATGGTAGAATTTCCTCTCTATAACGGGATTTTTTCTACCACATATAAACTCTTTCCTTTTATGCCAGTCGAAGTTCATGGAAGACTGACAACAGTTTTATCTTCACTCATCATAATCGGAATTATTTACTACCTTGTATTTAAAGAAAACGGGAGGTTGCCGGCGGTCATAGCCAGTTTAACATATGCCATTTTCCCTTTCTTTGTCTTCTTTTCAAGAGTTGTGCTTCCCGAAACCACTGCGTTGGCTTTTACTTTAACATCTATTTTATTCCTATATCTTTCTAACGAAAAAAAAATTGCCCCGACTAAAGAAACTGTCTTTTTTATAATTTCATTTGTTTCTTTTACCTTTGCTATTCTCATCAAACCCACCGTGATTTTTTATTCTGTCGTACTTTTTTATTTGCTTTTTCAGAAATACAATTTTAATTTTTTTAAAAAAATTAATTTTTATATTTACTTCGCTGCTGCTTTTCTGCCATTTGTTTTATGGAGATTGTACATTAGAAATTTTCCCGAAGGGGTTCCGGTGAGCGATTGGCTTATCACAAGTGTCAATACATATGAAGGGTTAAAAAGTATTTTTTTCCGTCCGGCTTTCTTTCGCTGGATATTTTTTGAAAGAATTAACAATATAATTTTTGGCGGATATCTAACAATTTTTTTTCTATTAGGTCTGCTAAGAAAGAATAAAAAAATTTTCTTTCATACTTTTCTTTTAGCGAACCTGCTTTACCTATTTACATTCCAGGGAGGAAATGTTCAACACGAATACTATCAAATACTCATTCTTCCAACGCTTGCAATCTTTACTGGATTAGGAATACAGTTTCTTCTTACTATAAAAAAAGATTTGTTGCCCCCACTTATCTTATACTTAATTATCGCTCTTATTTTTATTTTCTCATTTTATTTTTCTTTTTACCGGGTAAGGGACTATTATAACTATCCGCAAGACCTCGCTCAAATAGCAAAAATAATTAAAACTCTATCGCGAAATGACGATAAAATAGTAACCGATACCACCGGAGATTCAACACTGCTTTATCTCTCCGATAGAAAAGGGGCGCCTTCCCTTTATAAAGATCCTCCCACCCTTCAAAAACTTGGTTATAACTACATGATAATTTTTAATAAAGACTACGCAGAAGAACTTAAGAAAGATTTCAGCACAGTCTTTGAGAACGATAAATTCTTGATGTTCAAACTATGAAGATACTGATGTTAACTCCTTATCTTCCCTATCCCCCAGCTTCAGGTGGACAAATTAGGACTCTCAATTTACTTAAGTACCTAAGCAAACATAATGAAATTACTCTCATTGCCCTTTACAAGAACGAGCAAGAAAGACCCTATGCAAAACGTCTAGAGTCCTACTGCAAAAAAATATATCTATGTAAGCGAGCTGAAAAACCGTGGCAGATAGGAAATATTTTAAAATCTATTTTTTCGCCGCTCCCCTTTTTAATCGTCAGAAATTTTTCCTCGGAAGCCAAAAAAACCGTGGAATACCTCTTGAGAAATGACTACTTTGACGTTATTCACGCCGAAACTTTTTATATAATGCCTCACATTCCAAAAACCAATATACCTGTTTTCCTTCTAGAACAGACAATTGAATACGAAGTCTATCAACATTTTGTTAAATCGCTGCCAATCTTTCTCAGATATTTTTTTTATTTCGATATCCTAAAGTTAAAACATTGGGAACACTATTACTGGAAAAGGGCCTTCCTTGTTGGAACTGTCTCTGAAACAGATAGGAAGCTCATAAACAAGATTGAACCGCAGATACATCCTGTTGTTATTCCCAATGGCGCCGGTGATGAACTCATAGCTTACAAACTTACAAAAAAGGACTTAAGTTTTCCTACCGCTTTATTTGTTGGCAATTTTGCCTGGTTGCAAAATACAGAAGCAGCTTATTATTTATATCAACTCATTTTTCCAAAACTAATAAAAGCAATCCACAATATCAAGGTAATCATTGCTGGGCAACGGGCTAAAGATAAATTAAACCTGCTGCCAAGCAGAAACGTGGAAATTGTGAATATCGACACGGATAACGTAGGTCTAGTTAAAAAAATTTATGAAAGATCAACTATTTTTATTGCTCCAATATTTGGTCCGGGCGGGACTCGACTCAAAATATTAGCAGCGATGGCAACAGGTCTTCCCGTCATTTCTACCAAAACCGGGGTTACTGGTCTCCTGGTTAAGGATGGTTATAATGTTTTAATCGCCGACACGCTCGACGATTTTCTAAACAAAGTTCAAATTCTGATTTCGGACAAACAACTTTACGAAAAATTAAGAACCAACGCCTATAAGTTGGTGAACGAAATCTATAACTGGAAAAAAATCTCACAAAAGTTGGAAGTTGTCTATGAAGGAATCAAAAAACATGAAATTAGGAATTGACATATCACAGATCGTTTACAAAGGAACCGGCGTAGCTCGTTTCACTCAGGGTTTAACTGATGCAATTTTGAATTTTGATAAAAAAAATAAATGGATATTTTTCTTCTCCTCTCTACGCAGAAATATTGATCCAGAGCTCGGAAAAAAAATCAGCGAAAAAGGTCATAGTTTAATAAAATGGAAAATTCCACCAACACTTCTCTCCTTTTTCTGGAACGATTTGCATTTTATCTCGAAACATCTTACATCTAACATCTTACATCTGACATCTTTCGACTGGTTTATCACTTCTGACTGGACCGAGCCGCCATTGCCGGTGAATAAAGCAACTATCGTTCACGATCTTGTTTATCTTCGTTACCCGGAAACAGTTGATTCTAAAATTTTAACTACCCAAAAAAAAAGATTGTCTTTAGTAAAACATGAGTCTAAGATCATTTTTGCCGATTCAAATGCAACAAAACAAGATCTCATTGATTTACTTCAAATAGATTCCAAAAAAATCCACGTCAACTATCCAGGCGTGGAAGTAAAAAAGCCCTCAAAAGAACAAGTCAACTTAGCGTTAAAAAAATATAATCTAAAAAAACCATTCATCCTAACAGTAGGAAAAATCGAACCAAGAAAAAATATCCCAAGATTAGTAGAAGCTTTTAAAAAAAATAATAATAAGAGTATAGATTTAGTAATTGTTGGACCTAAGGGTTGGGATATATCGTTATACCCGCCTGCCGGACGGGTAGGTCGATATAACGATATATTAAATAATATTCACTTTTTAGGACTTATTCCCGATATTGATTTATTCGCACTCTATTCAGCTTGTTTAATTTTTGTTTTTCCTTCTATTTGGGAAGGTTTCGGATATCCAGTTGTGGAAGCTATGAGGTTGGGAGCACCGATTGCCACGTCCAATACTTCTTCGTTAAAAGAAGTCGTTGACGACAGTGCCCTACTTTTTAATCCACTTAGTGTGAACGAAATGTATCAATGTATCGATACATTGATACATGATGATAGCTTGAGAATCGAGCTTAGCAAAAAAGCAGTGGAAAGAAGTAAAATGTTTACGTGGTTGAACTATTATGACAAATTCATTTCTGTTTTAAAAAACCCGTTAACGCGTTAACGGGTTAACGAGTTAAACAATAAATAACATTCTCTTATGATCATAGGAATTGACGGTAACGAAGCAAACGTTTCTGAAAAAGTAGGAGTATCTATCTACACTCTGAAATTGCTCGAATATTTTCAAAAAAAAGCAACTATAAATCAACAATTTGTTGTTTTTCTTAAAAATAAACCCAATATTGACCTTCCACCAGAAAATGAATTTTATAAATATGCGGTAATCCGAGGAAATTTACTTTGGTCGCAGACATTCTTACCGCTTGAATTGTATAAAAGAAAGGCGCTTGGGCAAAAAATTCAAGTCTTTTTCTCTCCGGCCCACTACATACCCAGATTTTGTCCTATACCGACCGTTGTCACGATTCACGATCTTTCTTATTTTTACTATCCCGACGAATTTTTAAAAAAGGACCTTTATCAACTTAAAAACTGGACTAAATACTCTGTCGAAAAGTCTAAAAAAATAATCGCGGTTTCAAATACTACCAAAAAGGACATTGTTAGGTTTTATAAAATTCCGGAAGAAAAAATAAAAGTCATATACAACGGTTACGAAAAAGTAAGCGACAGAACCTCCGAGGTTGAGGAGGAGCGAAGCGACGGGAAAACCTCGGAGGTTAAATTAGATAAAGGCAAATATATTCTCTATGTAGGAACTCTTCAACCTAGGAAAAACATAATAACTTTAATAGATGCTTTCTATTTATTTAAAAAGAATCATCCCGAATTCAACCTCGTTTTGGTAGGTAAAAAAGGCTGGCTTTATGATCATATTTTCAAGAAAGTTGAGGACTTAAATTTGAAAAAATATGTCGTCGTTAAAGGCTACGTTACAGACGCCGAACTTTCTTCTTTATATCAAAATGCTTTTTGTTTTGTTTTGCCATCACTCTACGAGGGATTTGGCATACCACTTCTTGAAGCAATGAGTTTTGGCTCTCCTGTGATATCCTCGTTTACCTCCAGCTTACCTGAAGTTGGCGGTGACGCCTGTTTATATTTTGATCCAAGAAGTCCTCAAGAACTCGCCAAAAAACTGAAAAAATTAACTGAAAATCGCAAACTAAGAAGTAAGCTAATAAAAAAAGGAAGAGAACGGATAAAATTATTTTCTTGGAAAAAATGCGCCGAAGACACCTTAAAAATTCTCACTTCGGCATGAAAATCAAAATAATTGATGAGTCTTTCGGCAAAAATTACTATAATAACGTAGCAATTCATCCTTTGCAATCGTGGGAGTGGGGTCAGGCAAGGAAAAAAATGGGAATTGAACTGCTAAGAGTTGCAGAATATACAAATAAACAAATTGCAAATGTGTTTCAGTTAACCCTACACCCTATACCCTATACCCTATTTAAAATTGGCTATCTACCGCGCTCCAAATTTCCATCTAAAGCTTTTCTTGAGTATCTTTATGATTACGGTAAAAAAAATAATGTTATTTTTATAAAAATTGAGCCCTACGTTCAAAAGGGTGATAATGTCATCCTGAATTCATTTCAGGATCTGGATTTAAAAAAACAGATGCTGAACCAAGCTCAGCATGACAAAAACAGGAATCTAAAAATTGTTCAATCACCTCATCCATTATTCCCGGCGTGGACTCAACTCATTGATCTTACTAAATCTGAAGATGATATTTTAAAAAATATGCACCAGAAGACCCGTTATAATATTCGCTTGGCTCAAAAAAAAGGAGTGACTGTTAAAGAAATGTCAGATTCTCAAGGATTTAATATTTTTGCAAAGCTTTACTTTGAAACCTGCAAAAGGCAAAAGTATTTTGGCCACAACTATCAATATCACAAAATAGTCTGGGAAAATCTGAAAAATAACATCTCACACATCATTATTGCTTTTTATCAAGATATGCCCTTAGCGGCATATCAACTATTCTATTTCAAAGATACGATTTATTATGTCTATGGAGGAACCTCCGACAAACTGCGAAATTTGATGGCATCAAACTTACTAATGTGGGAAGCAATACTTCTAGGTAAAAAACTAGGAGCCAAAAAACTTGACATGTGGGGATCATTGCCTCCTAATTACGATCCTCATAACCTTTGGGCGGGCTTTACGCGATTTAAAGAAGGTTATGGAGGAAGATTTATGGAGCTTGTCGGAAGTTTTGACTTAGTTATCAAACCTGTTGATTACAAAATCTACAATTTGCTAAAAAAAATAAGGGACGGTTTTCTTTATTTAAAACGTTTAATTTAACTTTTCCTCATCGTGCGAATGTTTATGAAGTTGGGCAAAGGATTTTTTTGGGATAATTGGAAATCCTTGATGATTCTTAGGATAGGCTAACGCTACTTTCAACACTTCATCCATATGGTTTACAAATTCAAAATCTAAATCTTTAAGAACGTAGGAAGGTATATCAACCAAATCTTTTTTATTGTCTTTCGGCATAATAACGGTTTTTATGTTCGCCCTATGGGCTGCAATAACTTTTTCTTTTACTCCGCCTATCTCAAGAACTCTACCTCGCAATGTTATTTCTCCGGTCATACCGACATTCCTTCTAACCGGAATCCTAGCCAGAGCCGAAACCATGGCGGTGGTAATAGCTGTCCCGGCAGAAGGTCCGTCTTTTGGTACGGCTCCTTCCGGTACATGAACGTGAATATCGATCTTCTGGAAAAATTCCTTTGTCAAGCCAAAAAGATCCCAGCGGGCTCTGATGTATGAAAGAGCGGCCTGACAAGATTCCTTCATCACTTCTCCCAAGTGTCCCGTCAAGGTCAGCCCTCCTTTTCCAGGCATCACTGCGACTTCGATAAAAAGAACGTCTCCTCCGGCCTGCGTCCAGGCTAAACCCGTTGAGATTCCTACGGTATCCTTTTCCTCAATCATCTGAGAAGAATATTTATACGGTCCGAGATACTTCGAGACATCGGTGATTCCCACAGTTTTTGTCTCAACCTTTTTTTCAACTATTTCCCGGCCAACCTTGCGAAAGATTGCAGCTATTTGCCTCTCAAGTTCTCTAACCCCCGCTTCTCGGGTATAGCGACGAATGATATTCCGTAGGGCATTATCGGTAATTTTAGTTTCCTCTTGAGATAAACTATGTGCGTCAAGCTGTTTTTTAATAAGATGGCCTTTGGCTATGCTAAATTTTTCATCCTCTGTATACCCCGGGAAATGGATAACCTCAAGTCTGTCAAGAAGAGCGTCCGGTATAGTATCAAGAATATTGGCTGTTGTTATAAAGAAAACGTCTGAAAGATCAAATGAAACTTCAAGGTAATGGTCCGAAAAAGAATGATTTTGTTCTGGATCTAGTGCCTCAAGCAATGCCGCTGACGGATCTCCACGATAGTCTCTTCCAACTTTATCTATCTCATCAAGCATAAATACAGGATTTTTTGTTCCGGATTGTTTTATCCCTTGGATCATTCTACCAGGCATTGAACCAACATAGGTTCTTCTATGACCCCGAATTTCCGCTTCGTCACGAATTCCACCAAGGGAAATCTTTATAAATTTCCTACTGAGCGCTCGCGCTATCGACCTACCAAGCGACGTCTTTCCCACACCCGGAGGACCGACAAAACAAAGAATTGTGGGCTGATGCTCTTTCTTTTGAGACTGCTGCTTAACTTCTTTCCTTTTGCTAAGTTCCATAACGGCCAAATATTCTAGAATCCTCTCTTTTATTTTTTTCAGTCCATAATGATCCTCATTCAAAATTTTCTCTGCAAGCTTGATATCGACGTTGTTGGCCGACTCTACAGACCAAGGCAACTCTACCAACCAGTCCAGATACGTTCGAATATAGGATGCCTCCGGATTAAATTGAGACATCTGTGATAACCGTTTTAATTCCTTGAGTGTTTTTTCTTCAACATTTTTTGGCATCTTTGCTTTCCTTATTTTTTCCCTGTATTCCATGATGTCCCTATCTTCGCCCTTGCCCCCCAACTCTTCTTCGATGGTTTTCATTTTCTCTCTGAGGAAACTCTCTCTCATTCCCTGTTCAAATTTTTGCTGGGTTTTAGAAGAAATGTTTTTTTCGATTTCCAGTATTTTAATTTCACGATTGATGTAGTCAACTTCCTGCCTTAACCGTAGCTTAAGATCAGTTTCCTCAAGAAGTTTTTGCCGCTCTTCGGTTTTAATATCTAAAACTACGGCTATCTGGTAAGAAAAATCTTGAGGATCCTTGATATTAAGGATATTCATAAGGAAGACTAAATCGACAGTCTTTCCAAGATTGATTGCCCTTTTTACTTGTGAGACAAGATATTTTGCCATCGCTTGCGCCTCTTCGTCGGTGGTGACTTTATCTTCAAGCTTTGAAACTCTTGCTTCCAAATAAGGAATCTCTTTTGTATATTGGATAATCTTTACTTTTTCTTGCCCTTTCACTAAAACATTCATCTCTCCTTTTTCTCCCGGAACAGTTTTTTCAATTATTGCAAGAACGGCAGTATTATAAAGATCCTCCTTTTTAGGATCGTCTATCGAAGAACTCTTTTGCATGACTAGAACGACTCTGTTTCCTCTTTTAATCCCCTCTTCTATTCCCGTCAGACTTTTAGGCCTTCCAAAAACAAGAACGTTTTCCGTACCCGGAAAAACTATAGCGTCTCTCACTGCTACAATAGGATAAACTGACTGTTCTGACTGGCTGGATAATATTGTCATTGTAATTAGCAGTCTAACAAACTAATTGCTAATTGTCAACCGGTATTAATTTTAGACTGCCTCTATAAACCAAATAGTTATAATTGATCAAAAATGTTTAAAGAAAATCGGAATATAAGTTTTCAAAGTTAACAAATCTTTGTTTTTCAGTTAAAGCTGCCTGCGCCAACTGTGGCAATTCATCGCTAAAAGCTTGACGGTGTGATTGGTATAAAATTCCAAGAGGAAATTTTTCAGCCGTGGTCATCTCATTACCCTTTCTCATGGCCTCTTCCAAATTATCTTTTTTGTATTCATCTGGCAATTTATAAGAATGCTGCAGATAATACTTATAGGTATTTATTTTATTAAACGTCACACAAGGCTGGAGAACATTAATCAGGGAAAATCCTTTGTGTTTTATGCCTTCCTTTATCATTTCGACCACATGGTTTACGTTGCCCGCAAATGTTTGAGCAACATATGTGGCTCCTTGGGTTAAAGCTAGTGTCAACGGATTTATTGGAGTTTCGATTATTCCTGACGGCGTGGATTTTGATTTGAATCCTTTTTGTGAGGTTGGAGCGACTTGACCGGTGGTAAGTCCATAGACTCCATTATCGTGGACAATGACTGTGATATCGTGATTTCCGCGGCAGGCATGAATAAAATGGTTTCCTCCCTCACCGTAACAATCTCCGTCACCGACGACTGCTACAACCGGCATCTTGTGATTGGCGAGTTTTGCCCCTATCGCATTGGGCAAAGCTCTTCCATGAAGCGAATGGATAGCATAGGCGTTTAAAAAATCGTTCATATTTCCCGAACAACCTATGCCAAAAATTACCATCACCGAAGACGGATCTAAACCCATCTGTACTAATGCTGTTTTTATCGCAATGCCAATACCCCAGTCTCCACAACCTGGACACCAGGTTGGAGCGTAACCGCTGAAATCTTGAATTGTACTCATACGTGTTGATTCGTGTATTCTACGATTTCTTCCGGCCAAAATGGCCTGCCATCATATTTTAACAATTTTTCTTTTATTTCTATACCTGTTTCCATAAGTAGCAATTTTCCAAACTGGCCATGAGAATTATTTTCTACCAACACATATCGCTTTCCACTTGGGAAAAGTGGAACAACGACACCTTTATCCATGGGATATAAATGAGTAAAGTGGATATAGGCTGTATTCTTCCTTTGAGACGCAAGCATTTTTTGTGCCTCCAGAATTGGTCCTTTTGTCGAACCCCACGATACAAAGACAATTTCTGCTGAATTCATATCTCCAAATATTTTTGGCGCTTCGAAATCTTTTGCTAGATAAGTTTCCCATTTCCTATTTCTTTTTTCAACTTGTTGACGTCTGGCTTGAGCATCTTCTGTAGTATGGCCATCCTCCACATGTTCATACGAATTGACCTGATAAAAATGTCCCTTTGCTCCAGGTATCAGCCTTTCTGAAATTCCATCTCCGCTGACTCTGTAACGCAAATATTTTTGCTCTGTAGGGACATTAACGGTTTTGCCGCGTTCGATCTTGAAGGTAGTAGATAACTCCTCAATAAATTTTTTAGCCATACTTTTATGTGATTCCGAGAGAAACATATCAGACATCACGATTACCGGCGTCTGGTAGATATCTGCAAGATTGAACGCTCTAGCGGTTAAATTTACCATCTCCTCAATATCCCCTGGGGCAAGAACAATCTTGGGAAACTCTCCATGGCCGGCGTGAACCGCAAAAAGGAGATCTCCTTGTTCTGTCCAGGTTGGCATACCAGTCGCGGGACCAGCCCTTTGAGCCAGGAATATGACGATTGGCATTTCGGCAATCCCGGCAAAAGAAATTGACTCAACCATCAGGGCAAAACCTCCACCCGAAGTTCCAACGGCAGACCTAACACCAGCAAAAGATGATCCCAAAGCAGTATTAATTACCGAAATCTCATCCTCTGCGTGTCTCACTATTATTCCAGTTTTTTCTTGCCATGCAGCCATTGTTGTTAAAACAGTAGAAGAAGGTGTCATCGGATAAGCACAGTAAACTCTACAGTCTGCAATAATCGAACCAAAGCAAAACGCGTCGTTTCCACTCATCACCAATTTCTGTTCGGATTCTTTTTTAGTTAGATCTTTTATTATCTGTTGGGGGAAATTTTGTTTAACATGATCATATCCAAGCTGCGCAAATTTTTTGTTGAAGTCGACAACCTCTTGTCCTTTTCTAATAAATTGCTTTTCAAGTATTTCGCTTATTAAAAGAAGATCGGAGCCTAAGATTGCCAGGGTGGCACCCATCGCAATCGTATTTTTCATGACAGGAAGCCCTTTTAAGTCGGAAAGAAATTTTTTGAAAGGAACGGAAATTTTTATAAAGTTTTCTTCTTGTAAAACAAATTCATCAGGGTCGTATAAAACATGAGATTGAGAAGTAAGCCTATGCTTGTGATGTTTATAAGTATCTTCATTCAGACAGACTAGAAAATCAATGTCTTTTTTTAGAGCATGTGCTTCCTCATCTGAAACTACAACTTCCAGAGCATTGTGTCCACCACGAATTAGCGACGGATACTCGATATAGTCAAACGTGTAATATCCGAGCCTGTTGGCAATCTTCGAAAAAACCAAGCCAGAAGTTAGTATTCCAAATCCTGCCTCACCGCCAATCTTCCAAGTAAATTTCATAATTTATTGGGGAAATATTCTTTGACCTTTGTCATCTTCAATGATAATTGCCGCAACAGGGCAACCCTTTGCCGCATCAATGATAACATTGTCCGGATCTTGATCGACGGTTGCTAAGATGATAGCTTTTGCCTCAGAGTCTAAAACAAATGTCTTAGGGGCTATTGCGACACATGTTGCTGCGCCAATACACAAATCTCTATCCACATGAATTTTTAGGTTACGAACGGTGACTGGTCCCGAAGGATTTTGAGGATCCTTGAGTTGTTGATTATCCATAATTTTTATTGTCATCCCGACCGAAGTGGAGGGATCTCTCATAAACGACTCTTGTGTTAGATTCCTCGACTTCAAAAATCATCGCTCGGAATGACAGGATGTTAACTTATAAGTTTGTGTAAAGCCTCTAACGGCAAAAGTGCGCATTTAATTCTATTCGGCCCTAATTCTATCCCCAATAGTTTAATCATAAATTCTTTGTCGATCTTTTTCAATTCATCTTTTGCTTTTCCCAATACATGATCCGTCAAGATAGAAGCTGAAGCCTGTGATATAGCACATCCTTGTCCTCTGAATTTGATTTCTTCTACCTTATCTTTTTTAAAGATTACATCAAGCTCAATCTTGTCTCCGCATGAAGGATTAAAAAGAACGGACCTTTTTGAAGGGTCTTTGATGCTACCAAAATTTCTAGGATAGCGGTAATGATCCAAAATAACTTCACTGTAAATATTCATATCTTATCCTAAAATCTTTATTACTTTTTTTAAACCATTGACTATCATATCAACATCGTAGTTCGTATTGTAAATATAAAAACTTGCTCTAGCCGATGCGTTAACTCCTAGCCTGTTATGAAGCGGCATTGCGCAGTGATGACCGGCTCGGATACAGACACCTTCCTCGTCAAGGACTTGAGCAATGTCATGAGAGTGGTAGCCAGCAAAAGTAAAAGCAACGATTCCGGCTCGATTTTCGAGCGTCCTTGGCCCAATAATTTTAATTTTCTTGCCATATTCTGTCTCAAGACTATCGATTGCATAATGCAGAATCTTTTTCTCATGCGCCCGCACATGATCCATTCCAATGCGTTTTAAGTAATTTATCGCCTCTTTAAGAGCTATGACGCCGGAAATATGCGGAGTACCCGCTTCAAATTTATGCGGGGGACTTTTAAAGATTGTTTTATCAATGTATACCTCTTGAATCATTTCTCCGCCATAATTGAAAGGGAACATTTCAGCCAGAAGTTCGTATCTCCCCCACAAAACTCCGACTCCTGTAGGCCCTAGCATTTTATGAGATGAAAATGTCAGAAAATCACAACCCAAATCCTGAACATTAACATTCATGTGCGGCACTGCTTGCGCTGCGTCAACAACTACTATTACTTTGGGATTAATAGACTTTACAGCTTTTGCAATTTTTTTTATTGGATTAATAGTTCCCAGAACATTTGAAATATATGTCAAAGCCAGGATTTTAGTTTTCTTTGTAATGATTTTGTCTAACATAGCGAAGTCTAAATCCAAGAAACCGTCGTCTGTAATATCGATTACCTTAAAAGTTGCCCCGTTCTCTAAAGCTAATTGCTGCCAAGGGACAAAGTTAGAATGATGTTCCATAATCGAGGTAACGATATCGTCACCTTGGTTGATAATCTTTCTACCCAACGAGTAGGCAACTAAATTGATAGATTCGGTTGTACTTCTGGTAAAAATTATTTCGTCGGTTTTTTCCGCGTTGATAAAATCAGCAATTATTTTCCGCGTTTCCTCATATTCTTCGGTTGCTTTTTCCGATATTTTATAGACGCCACGAAAAACATTTGCACTATATTTTTCGTAGTATTCGATTTCCTTATCAATTACAGATTTTGGCTTGAGAGACGTGGCTGTCGAATCCAAATATACTAATGAGGGAATATTTTTAAAAATTGGGAAGTCAGACTTAAGAGATTTTATGTCCATATTCTCCTATTTTAGCAGTAATCTCACGAATAAATCCATCAATAAGAAGCTTTTCTGCCGCGCTTTTATCCAGCATCCTAGTTTGCAAATAGTAAATTTTATTCTGGTTCAATTTTCCAGTTGTAGAACCGTGTGTACAGAATACATCGTTGGCTAAAATTTCCAGGAAGGGTCTGGAGTCAATAAAACACTTATCAGACATGATGATATTTTGGTTTTTTTGGTAAGCGTGCGATTTCTGAGCTTCTTTTTCGATTCGGATCAACCCCTGATAAATAAACTTTGATTCGTCGTAAAAAACACCTTTTATTAGCAAGTTTGAAGTTGACTCCGGAGCAATGTGTCTTTGTATAGTCTCCACTTTAAACTGATTTTTGTTTCTTCCCACGAATAAACCGTATATGTCCAAATCTATTCCCTTTGCTTTTAAATCAAAGAAAAATTTTCCCGATAAATTATGAAAAAAAACAATGTATTTTCCCGATTTATTAAAAATAAATTTCTCTCGTTTTTCTTCATTGATATTTAAAAATGTTACATGTTTCATGTTATATGTTCCATGAAGTTATCCGACACTACCAGACATCTCTAAATTAATAAGTCGATTTAGCTCTATTGAATATTCTAACGGTATTTCTTTGACTACCGGCTCAATAAACCCGTTTACTAAAAGTCCCTCCGCATCCGATCTTGAGATACCTTTTGAGGTTAGATAAAAAAGTTTTTCTTCCCCGATTTTTTCTACAGTTGCCTCGTGCTGCACTGTTACATCGTTTTCTTTTATTTTCATATAAGGATAAGTGTCCGATCTGGACTGCTCGTCAAGGATGAGAGCATCGCAGCTGACGAATACCGAAGATTTTTTAGCTCCTGGCATAACCTGTACTAAACCCCTATACGAAGTTCTACCTCCATTTTTGGAGATAGATTTTGAAATTATGCGTGAGGAGGTGTTAGGAGCAAAGTGTAACATTTTAGCTCCGGCGTCTTGATGTTGACCGTTACCCGCAAAGGCGATAGATAAAACCTCACCTTTTGCTCCCTCACCAAAAAGATAGACGCTGGGATACTTCATTGTCACCTTGCTTCCAATGTTGCAATCAACCCATTCCATCACTGCATTTTCATCAGCCCGCGCCCTTTTGGTAACTAGGTTATAGACATTATTGCTCCAGTTTTGAACAGTTGTGTAGCGGACTCTGGCATTTTTGTGGACAAAAATCTCGACTACTGCTGCGTGGATAGAATTTGTTGTATATATAGGGGCAGTACAACCTTCTATGTAGTGAATATAACTTCCTTCTTCCGCTATAATTAATGTTCGTTCAAACTGACCAAATCTTTCAGCATTGATACGAAAATAAGCCTGCAGTGGCAACTTTACCTTAACTCCCTTTGGAACGTAGACAAAAGACCCGCCCGACCAAACCGCTGAATTTAGAGCTGCAAATTTGTTATCGTGAGGAGGAATGAGCTTCCCAAAATATTTTTTAACTATATCGGGATATTTTCTCAAACCGGTATCCATATCACAGAAAATAACTCCGATCTTTTTCAATTCTCTATTAATACTTTCATAAACGACTTCAGATTCATATTGTGCAGAAACCCCTGCTAAAAATTTCTTTTCAGCCTCCGGTACTCCGATCCTATCGTATGTTTCTTTGATTTCTTTGGGAAGATCTCCCCAAGAATTTACTTGTTTATCAGTAGGTTTAATGTAATAGTATATATCGTCAAAATTTATATCAGTTAAGTCTGCCCCCCAGGAGGGCATAGGCTTTTGCTTAAAGATACGATAGGAATTTAATCTAAAATCCCTCATCCAGGCAGGTTCACGCTTAATATCAGATATGCTTTTTACCACATCTTGATCCAACCCTTTTTTTGATTTAAAGGTGTATTTCTGCGGCATCGAGAATCCGTAGCGATACTCAAAATCTAAATTAGAAACTGTTGGATCTTGCATAATTTAAATTCAAAGCTCAAATGTTAGATGTCAAATCCAAATGTAAAATCCTAAATCTTTTTAGATTTTAAGATTTGAGTTTTGGTTTTGATATTTAACTTTTGACATTTGACATAATTTTCTCATATCCGCTTTTTTCGATCTCTTCAGCTAACTTCGCGCTTCCAACTTTCATAAGCCTTCCGTTCATTAATATCAGCACTTTATCTGGTCTTATGTAATGTAATATTCTGTTGTAGTGGGTAATCAAAATATAAGTTTTTCCATCTTTATTCTCATTCATGAATTTTGCAATCGTCCTGAGCGCGTCTACATCGACGCCCGTATCTATTTCGTCGAATATGAGAAGCTTTGGATCCAGGATCGCAGCTTGAAGCATCTCGAGTTTTTTCTTTTCCCCTCCCGAAGCTCCTTCATTTAATGATCTCTCAGCAAGTTGACTCTTAATACCAAGTTTTTTTGCAATTGTCTCAATCTTTTTTTTTAAAGCCAATGGATCTTTTTTATTGGCTAGAGCGATCCGAAGAAGTTGAAAAACGTTGATGCCTGACAGAGCTAGCGGAGTTTGGAATGAAAGGAACATTCCAAGTTTGGCTCTTTTGTCTGGACTCAACTCTGAAATATTCCTTCCTTCAAACCTCATACTTCCGGACTCTAACTTATATGCCGGGTGTCCGGCAATTGCAAAAGCCAATGTTGATTTCCCAGATCCGTTTGGCCCCATGATTGCATACATTTTTCCCTTTTCGAAATTAAAATTGATGTCCTTAATTATAGTCATTTTTCCAACCTTTACCCTCAAGTTTTTTAATACTAGCATGCTATAAATTATACCTCAATTCTTCACTCTACGAAAGCCGTAACCGAGGAATTCTTTCCAACTTAAAGTCTTTGACGAATAATCTTTTTTTTGCTTTATAATTGGCGGCAACTCCGATCATCGCCGCATTGTCTCCAGTCAAATATTTAAAAGGCGGAAATAAAACCTCGCCTCTATATTTTTTAACTAATATTCTCAACAGTTTTCTTAGATATAGATTCGCAATTACTCCCCCTCCGACAACAATCCTGTTAATGGTTGTCTGTTTAATCGCTAGGTCTGTTTTAATCAACAAAGTTTCAAATACTGCTTCTTGAAAGGAACTTGCTAGTTGACGTATATCCAACGCAATATTATTGTCATCGCGAGTCCCGCCAAAGGCGGGACGTGGCGATCTCAAATGAGATTGCTTCGTCGCTTTGCTCCTCGCAATGACACGAGAATGAAGAAAATAATAAAAAGACGTCTTTAGACCGGAAAAAGAAAAGTCTAGATTGTTTGATTTGATCATCGGGCGTGGAAAATTAAAAAAATCCTTGTTATCGACTTCCGATGCCAATCTCTCTATTACCGATCCTCCAGGATATCCAAATCCCAACATTCTTGCTGCCTTATCCAAAGCTTCACCTGCGGCATCATCTCTTGTCTCACCTAATACTTTATAATCAACCTGGTCCTTAAATAAAACTATCTCTGTATGACCACCCGATACGATAAGTGCGAGATAGGGAAATCTAAAATCTCTTTTTGGATTGCCATTGCTGTTTTGGACAAAACATGAATAGATATGTCCTTCAAGATGATTTACAGAAATTAATTTTTTTTTATATTTTTTGGCTAATTCAACAGCTTTCTTGATTCCAACCTCCAAAGCCACCGCCAATCCAGGTCCTTGCGTAACCGCAATATAATCAACGTCTTCAACTTTTAACTTTTCACTTTTAACTTTTAACTTTTTAAAGGTCTCATCAACCACCCAATCAATCCTCTCCTCATGTGCTCTTTTAGCAACAGATGGATAAATTCCACCCCACTTTTTGTGAAGTAATATTTGGGAATATCTTACATTTGATAAAACTTTTCTCTCAGATGTTACTGCTGCAGCAGTCTCATCTGCAGAAGTATCAATTGCAAGAATCAACATAAAATAATCTCAAAACTCAAATGTTTAATGTCAAATCCAAATCCTAAATCCTTAAATCTTTTTTAGATTTAAAGTTTTGAGTTTTGGTTTTGAGATTTCAGTTTTGACATTTGAGATTGACCAAATCTAATCGTAATCTCCCTTTTTTTCTCACTTATATATCTTATCCTCACATATGCTATTTTGCCCTTTTGCTTAAGTAAATCTATTATCTCTCCTGCTTTTTCTCCCCATTCAAAACACAGTAAGTTTCCCTTCTTGAGATACTTTTCCAAACCTAAATATTTAAATTCATCGGCCTCTTGAATATTGTATAAATCTACATGCACGAATGTTTCAATTAATTGATTAATCGAAACATATTCATAATAAACAACGTAGGTTGGAGAAATAATATTTTTAATGCCTAAAAATTCTCCAATTCCTTTGACAAAAACTGTTTTACCAACCCCTAGCTCTCCTTCTAAAATAAAAATCAACGGTTTTTTACTTTTTTCCCTTAAAATTTTCTGCAAAATAAAGGCGGCTATTTTTATTGTTTGCGCTGGAGACTTTGAGATGTAAGTCTTTTTATCTTTAAAAACAATGTCGCCTTGTCTCAAGATTTTGATTTGTGGAGCGGTTAAATCAACAATCGTCGACGGTTTGTTTCTTGGCAACATTCCAGCATCGACAATAAGATCTATCAATTTTTTTTTATTTTCTGGAAGTTCATTAAGTAGCGATTGAACTGAATAATGTGGTGAGCGTCCAGCTAAATTTGCAGATGTTGCAGTAACTGGTTTTCCAAAATTTCTCACCAATGTTTTAATAAACCGGTAGTCAGGAATTCTAAGTCCTATTGTTCGCTTTTCAGACTCAAGAAGCGGCGAAACCTTATGCTCTGAGGGTAAAATTACTGTGAACGGTCCTGGCAATAGTTCCTGAAGAAGACGTAGCTGTTTTTTTTCAATCTCAACCTGTTCCTTAAGCATCGAAAAGTCCGAAACAAAAACGGAGATTGGCTTTCCGGGAGGCCTGTTCTTAAATTGCGTCAGCTTTTGCACAGCGTTTTCACTTGTTGCATCAGCCAATAATCCATAAACTGTATCAGATGGGGAAACAATCAGTCCACCCGCGTTCAAAACTGTTAAAATTTCTCTCATTTTAGCTTTTTCCAACGGTATTATTTTCACAGTTAACAATTGTAACAAAAATCTGCTAAAATGAATTGGTGGAAATTTGACCAATTCATCCTGAGCGACCCCGACGAAACGTCGGGGGAGTCGAAGGATCTATCAAATCATTATGGCCAACTCCAGGAACCTAAAAAAAAATGGCAGCCCGATTAAAAAAATAGCCGAGTTTAAATTTAACTTCGATCTTAAAACAGTTTTTATTATCGCCTTCGTCGGGCTTTTTGTCTATTACATCTTTAACTCGCTCTCAAAGGAAATCAAGCAGACTCTTCCGGAAAAGTCTTTTACGACGATTATCAAAGAAATAAAAGAAGGAAAAATTAAGAAGGTTGAAATCATAGATAATAAAATCATCGCTTACTACAAAAATGATAAACTCGCTCTAACCTATAAAGAACAGGGCGACAGTTTCTTAAAGACGCTGAGAGACGCAAACATAGACTCTTCATCTTTAAATGTCGTCATAAAAGATACCCAAGGATCTGTAGGCATCATCAATTTTTTAAGCAATATTATTCCTACTATTTTGATGGTTGCCTTTTTTATTTTTCTCTTTCGCCAAGCAAAAGGAGCGCAAGAATCTGTCTTTTCTTTTGGCCAATCAAGGGCAAAACGCTTTAGTAAAGATCTCCCCAAAATAACTTTTAACAACGTGGCCGGGGTCGATGAAGCGAAAAAAGAACTGGAAGAAATCGTTGACTTTCTGAAGCATCCGGAAAAATATAAAAAATTAGGCGCCAGAACCCCTAAAGGCGTAATCCTTATTGGGCCTTCGGGTTGTGGTAAAACCCTCCTTGCCAAGGCGGTAGCCGGCGAAGCCGGCGTACCTTTTTTCTCAATTGCAGGTAGCGAGTTCATGGAAATGCTCGTTGGCATTGGCGCCGCTCGAGTACGGGATCTTTTCGCCACGGCCAAAAAAAGTGCGCCTTCGATTATTTTTATAGACGAAGTCGATGCCATTGGCCGGGCGCGCTCTGTTGGAGTCATGCCATCGCACGACGAGCGGGAACAAACCTTGAACCAAATCTTGGTTGAGATGGACGGGTTTAATCCAAACGAACAAGTGGTTGTAGTGGCGGCCACCAACCGAGGCGATCTTTTAGATACTGCCCTGCTTCGACCTGGACGATTTGATCGAAGAATCATCGTCGACTTTCCCGATCTCGAAGGAAGAAAAGCAATCATAAAAATTCATGCAAACGGAAAACCGTTCACCCCAGAGGTGGACTGGGAAAAAGTCGCAAAGCGCACCGTTGGTTTCTCGGGAGCAGATCTTGAAAACATGCTCAATGAAGCGGCAATTTATGCTGCACGACAAGGGAAAGATAAGATTACTATGGATGATATCGAAGAAGCTGCGACCAAAGTTAAACTCGGACCGGAAAAAAAGCGTTTGCAGTCAGATCTTGACAAAAAGTTGACCGCCTATCACGAAGCCGGACACGCAATCGTATCCCACTTTTTACCTCATACAGATCCGGTGCATCGAATTTCTATTGTTTCTCGGGGAATGGCTCTTGGTTTTACCTTGATTCCTCCCGTAAAGGATAAACTGCACGAGACAAAAACCAACCTCTTGGAGCGAATCACAGTGATGATGGGAGGAAGAGCCGCAGAAGAAGCAATCTTTAACGAAATCACAACCGGAGCGGCAAATGATTTTGATCAAGCTACTCAAATTGCCAAAGCCATGGTCGTCGAGTATGGAATGAGTCAGCTTGGTCCAATCAATTTTGGGCCTACCATGGATATCACAGAGTGGGGTAAAACATATTGGGAACAGAATACCGTTTCGCAGGATATGCTGGCTAAAATTGATTCGGAAGTGAAAAAAATTATTACTTCAAGATACCAAGTTGCCATCCAGACAATAAAAGAAAAGAAAGAAATGCTAGACAAAGTAGCAGCAGCCCTGATGAAAACCGAAAGCTTGGACGGGGACGAGTTTCAAAAAATCGTCGGAGTAAAGCCTAAAGTTAATTAAATCCTAAATCCGAAATTCTAAATCCTAAATAAATTTTAAATACTAAATTCAAAACTTTCTCTATTGTTTATAACTTTAGATTTTATAATTTTGTATTTGTTTAGAAATTAGTATTTAGAGTTTAGAGTTTTATGAATACTCTATTACTTATAGACGGCAACGCTATTATGCACCGTGCCTTTCATGCTCTTCCTCCTTTTAAAACTAAAGACGGCATTCCCACAAACGTTATTTATGGATTTTTTTCCATGCTTCATAAATCGATAGCCGATTTTCGTCCCAATTATATCGTAGTTTGCTTTGACACTCCCAAACCAACATTTCGAAATAAACTATTTAAAGAATATCAAGCACAAAGGCCCAAAATTTCAGATGACTTTATCACCCAAATACCTCTGGTAAAAGAGGCCTTGGATAAATCTGGAATTACACATCTAGAAAAAGACGGCTTTGAAGCTGACGATCTCATAGGAACTATTGCACAAAAATTTAAAGATAACGGAATTAGAGTTTTAATTTTGTCTGGTGATAGGGATATCCAACAGCTTGTTGCTAAAAATGTTTATGTCATCACTCCCAAGCTTGGTCTTTCAGATATCAAAATGTATGATAAGGATGAAGTGCAAAAAAAATTTGGGCTTGACCCTGATAAAATTCCGGATTTAAAAGCTTTGATGGGAGACCCTTCCGATAATTATACCGGAGCCAAAGGTATTGGTCCCAAAACAGCTGCAAAACTGTTGCAACAGTATAAATCAGTTAAGGGCATTTATTCTCATTTAAACGAAGTCGATGAGAAAATAAGAAAGTCGTTGGAAGAAAATAAAGAGAATGTTTTTTTGTCATACAAACTGGCAACCATAGATACAAAAGTACCCATCGAATTCAACATTGAAAAAACCAAGTTTGAAAAATTTAACGATGAACTCAAAATTTATTTATTGAAATATGGAATGAAGTCCTTGGCAAGCAGGTTTTTTTCCCTAACTCCTAAAAAGGAAAAATCACGACATAATAAAGTCGAAAATAAAAACGAAAATCAGATGGGGTTATTTTAAAATCTTACTCACTGTCATTGCGAGGCCGAGGACTCGGCCGAAGCAATCTCCTATAATTAAATTGTGAACACTAAAAATTACTTTATTTATATTGCCACAAACAAAACAAACACTGTTTTGTACACCGGTATAACAAATAATTTAGTCAAAAGAATATATCAACACAAGAATAAAATTGTTTCAAGTTTTTCCTCGAAATATAATATTAATAAACTCGTTTATTATGAAGTTTTCCAAGATGTGAATGATACAATCAAACGAGAAAAACAAATTAAAGCAGGCTCAAGAAAGAAAAAATTAGAACTTGTCAAAAAAATGAATCCATATTTTGAAGACTTGTATAAAACTATTCTTTAACGAGATTGCTTCGTCGCTACGCTCCTCGCAATGACATATATTTTAATTAGTGAATTCCTGGACGAACCCTGAACTAGAACAAGTTCTGTTCAGGGCAGGCATTTTTCCTAATTGGTAAACTCCTGGACAAACATCTTGCCATACACTCCCCCATCAACAACTCCAATTCCGACTTTGCCAAATTCTTCCGATAGAATATTTCTCCTGTGACCTTCGGAGTTCATCAGACCCTCTTGAGCTACATAGACATCGGGTGCAAACGCCAGATTTTCACCTATTACCAAATATGAGATTCCTGCTCTGTCAGCCCTATCGGCCGGAGATGATCCGTCTACTGCTGAAACATGCGAAAAAAATCCATTTTTAAACATCTCCAGCGCATAATCTCTTGCAACATCCCTAATTTGATAATCAAAAGTTAAAGCTTTTACCCCACGCTTCTCGCGCTCCTTATTGACTGAGCTAAACATGGTGACTTCAGACTCCGTATCATATGATAACTGTTTTTCTTGCGGTTTTATCCCAAGATCAACTCTCTCGTTTGACTGTGGTTTTATTGTCAGGAAGTTTAGAGTTTCATTGACCGCCTCACCAAAAATATTTTTTATATATTTCTCTGTAGACCGAGAAATATTTACAAAGAATGGCCCGCTTCGAGAGTCCAAAAGCGCCTGCTTGATCTGCCCGCGGACCGGAAAAGCAAAGACAAGACTTACAAAAAACAAAAAAATTGTCGCGGCTTGGATTATAGCCGCTATAAATCCTAAGGAAATATTCAGCGGATGTTTTTGAAATCTGGCAAATAATCTTGCCGAAAAGGGCAATGCTATAACAGAAAAGATTATCTCCGCTAAAAACCAGGCTATAAAAAACCCGCTTGCCTGTGCAATCCCCTTTGGGAAAGAAAAATTTAATACCAGTAAACTTCCAAAAAAAGCATAAAATCTGTAGGAAAAGATGAGAGAGAAAATAAAAGCGACAGCCTCAAGAAAAGTATTTATAAATCCTTTTTGAGTCAAAATAAAATATAAAATTAGGATGATAAAAGCTAGATCTATCCAATTTCCCCGCAACGAATATTTTTCCAAAAACTGCCTAACCATACTATATATTTTATCATTTTATTTTCTTCCAAAAAACCAAATCACAACTTCCAAGAAACAAAAAATATCCAAATATTAAATAATCAAATTTCAAATAATCATGTTTAATTTTTTTTGAATTTGAGAATTAAGATTTATTTGGATTACTTGTGGATTGGAGCTTGGAATTTGTTAGAATATTGTAATGAGTCCAGATTTAAAGCAAAATTTTGCAGTCACTCTCTATTTGCTCTTCTCCCACAACTATATAGCCTTCGTCTATCTTACTGGTGTTATCTTATCCGCTTTCTTATCTCTGACAAAACCGTCGCGATTTACAACTTTAATGCTTCTAGGTTTTTTAGTTCTATTGTTTTCATTTGAATATGATAAACACATAATAGAAGGATTCCGCCAGCAAACATTAAACTCTTTAATTACAATAACACCTCACTTCCGACTGCAAAGGATCATAAACGTAATGATTACGGAAATATTCCCTATTTTATTCTACATGACTGGTTGGATATTGATTTTTATTGGAATTACCTACGGCGCTATAAAACTTGAAAAGAGTCATAAAAAATGATAAGATTTTATAGCTCTTTGGAAATAAGGAGTTCAGTATAGGTAAAAGCGTGTGACCCCGCCTTTGGCGGGGAGACGAGGAGAGGGTAATTCGAACTTTGGTTTGCGTAAACTTGTCCTGAGTGAGCGAAGCGAACCGAAGGATCTGCGGGCACCCTCAGGTTGCAATTGTCAACCTCAAGATTTTCTTAAAAGCTCAAAGTAATTTGAGAAACAAAAAGAAAATCGAACAACTACTCCTTAATAAAATTAAAAGTCTTCAAAGAGTAAAAATATCTGTCATGCTGAACTAGATTCAGCATCTGTTTTTTACTAAAATCGGATCCTGAAATGAATTCAGGATGACGAAATAGGAAAATATGTGTGGCATATTTGCTGTCGTAAACGATACAACCAACCAAGCGGCTCAAACAACCCTTGCAGGATTAAAAAAATTGGAATACAGGGGTTATGATTCGTGGGGAATTGCACTCATACCCCTTGGCTCAAAAACCGTAAAGCTAGAAAAACACGTCGGCAAAATTGGCCAGGCGGTCACTCGACTTCCAAAAGGCAGTATTGCAATAGGCCATACTCGTTGGGCGACACACGGCGGCGTAACCGATAAAAACGCTCACCCTCACCTTGACTGTAAAAAACAAATCGCTGTCATTCACAACGGCATTGTTGAAAACTATCAGGAAATAAAAAGTTATCTCAAACGAAGAGGTCACGTATTTAAATCCGAAACGGATACCGAAGTAATCGCTCATCTAATCGAGGAAAAATCAAAAACTAAACCGATTACCCAGGCTGTATTTGAGACGTTTAATTCACTCATCGGTTCAAATGCAATAGGTATTCTAGACAGCAAAACAGAGTCTATTATTGCCTGCAGAAACGGATCTCCCTTAGTTGTCGGTGTAGGAGATAATCAATTTTTTCTTGGTTCTGACGTCCCTGCATTCTTAAATTCGACCAATAAGGTTCATTTTCTCCATGATGGTGAGGCAGTGGTCTTAAATAAAAACGGCGTCAAGCTTTATGACGTTGATTCAGGAAAAGAAAAAAAGCTTGATATTCAATCGCTTGATTGGGAGATGGAAGACGCGGAAAAAGGCGGATATCCGCATTTTCTCTTGAAAGAAATTTATGAACAAAAAGACACAATAGCAAAAATTGCCTCCCTAAACTCGTTTGAAATTATAAAAATTTCCCAACTGATAAGGAAAAAAAATAAAGTCGTGTTAACAGGTTGCGGGAGTGCTTCTTACTGCGCTCTAGCCGGAAAATATTTTTTTGCGCAAAGCGGAATTGAATCTCAAGTCTATCCTGCGAATGAAATAATGCCTTTTCTAAATTTTATTGACGAAAAAACACTTTTTATTACCATCTCACAATCAGGTGAGACAGCCGATACGCTTATTGCAGCCAAAGCAGCAAAAAGAAATGGTGCAATAATAGTTGCAGTCGTCAATGCAAGAGGATCAACTCTTGAAAGAATGGCGGATATTGTTTTACAAGTTGGTGCAGGTCCGGAAATAGCTGTCGTCTCAACTAAAGCATTTACCGCTCAACTGGCAACGCTATATTTATTAACCAAAGCAGCAGAAGAAAAATTAGACGAAGGGGAACAAAAGATAAAAAAATTGGCCGTAGAACTGAAAAACTGGTTAAAACCTACTTTAATTAAACATTTAATTAAAGTGGCTAAATCTCTTATCGATCGAGAACATATTTATCTCATAGGTAAGCACTTGAATTATCCTGCCAGCCTGGAGTTTGCACTTAAGATAAAAGAAACTTCTTATCTTCATGCAGAACCATTTGCCGCAGGCGAGCTTAAACATGGAGTTATAACTTTAATCCAGAAAGGTACCCCTTGTTTTGTTTTGGCCTCCGCAGATGAAGCGAAAGACGAAGTGTTATCCAGTGCCGCACAGTTAAAAGCACGCGGAGGGAGAATAATCGGTATTGCCCCCTTCGTTTCCCAGGAATTTGATGAAGTAATAAAAACGCCAGAACTTGGAGAGTTAACGATCTTTCCTAATATTATTGTGGGACAACTCCTGGGATACTATTTAGGACTGGGCCGCGGCGCCGACCCTGATAAACCCCGCAACCTCGCCAAAAGCGTGACAGTGAAATAATCTGATGCTACAATTAAATTACTCGCTTATGAAAAAACAGACCGATAGAGTGATTGTCGTTATTTTATCTTTAGCATCATTTTTGCACGATGTAGGATCGGATATGGTTTTTTCTGTCTGGCCTCTTTTCGTCACCCAAGTATTGAAGACCAACATGATGACCTTGGGACTCATAGACGGAATCGGAGACGCTGTGGTTTCTATCTCGGGGGCGGTTGGAGGATATTTTTCCGACAAGATCAGAAAAAGAAAAATATTTGTCTGGACCGGTTATCTCTTTGGCGGGATTTCACGGATTGGTTATGCCCTATCATCAACCTGGCAATGGCTTATTCCTTTCAGACTTCTTGACAGATCGGGCAAGATTCGAGGTGCGCCGCGGGATGCCATAATTTCCGATATCTCAACACATCAAAACAGAGGGGTAAGATTTGGCGTCTTAAGAGCCATGGATAATCTCGGTGCGGTGGTTGGCATACTCATTGCCATATTTTTTCTTAAAACTTTAGGATTTACAAATCTTTTTATACTTGCTGCAATACCTTCAGTAGTAGCAGTGCTTTTAATAGTCTTTTTTATCCATGAAGTAAAACCAAATCATAAAACACTTTTTAAAGGAGTCAGTTTTAAGAACTTTAATAATAACTTACGTCTACTTACAATATTAAGCGGACTTTTTGCTTTAGGTTCTTTTAGCTATTCTTTCCTTCTCTTATTTGCCAACAGATATGGATTTACTACCTACCAGATTCCAATTTTGTATCTTTTATTTACTTTGGTTGCCGCTATCTGCTCGATTCCGTTTGGAAAATTATCTGATCAATTTGGCAGAAAAAATATTCTTTATCTGTCTTACTTCTTTTGGGCTGTAGTGTTAATACTTTTTATTTTTTATTCAAATTCCATAAGCGCGGTTTTAGCTTTTATATTCTATGGCTTACATAAAGGGGCAATGGAACCTGTACAAAAAACGCTCGTTGCAGAACTCGCGCCATCAGATTATGTAGCATCAACAATCGGCGCTTTCCAGATGCTGATCGGACTCATGGCGCTTCCCGCCTCTTTTTTAGCTGGATTTTTGTGGGATAATTTCTCACCTGTTACACCCTTCTACTTCTCTCTAGCTCTTACAATAATCTCAGGAGTCATGTTGAAGTTTGTAAAAGAAAGCAAATAATAGAGAGTTTAGTTTTTTACTTTTGACAGGTTTACTAGAAGTTTATTCGGTATTGGTCGGCAGGCACAAAATTTTGCATGACCCTTATGCCATTTAATTCTCTGTTCAAAAGTAGCATTTTTAGGCATTTTATTTGCCCTGTGCCACTTTTCATTAATGTTTTTCATATGCACACCCTTTGTGTAATCTACCTGTTTGAATTTTAAAATTGCAGTCCTATAATTCCAACAATTATGATTACAATCCCTAATTTTTGCAACAGAGATGTTTTTTCTTTTAACAAGAATTCACCTAATATTACCGCAACTAAAGGTGAAGCCGAAGAGATAACCGAAACATAGGAAACATCGTATCGGCTGACGGCCAAATTATAGGTAGTAAATGCCACAACATCTAATGCCGCAATAGGAAACAGAACTTTCCAAGGTACATTTTGAAACATATTAGTGCGATTCGTAATTGAAATATAACCTAAAAAAAAGCTGATCATGACAAACATTCTGGTTCCAACCGTTGTAAAAAACCAACCCATCTGTCTGGATAAAGATCCTAGATAAAAGAAAGAGAATCCCCACCCAACTGCAACCATTAAAGCAAAAACAACTCCCGGATTAAAAAGATTAAGCTGATTACGCTTTATCTGATTCCAATTAATCGTTAATATAATTATTCCTAGAGTAATTATGAATATGCTTACAGCTTTTAATAAGTAAATAGGTTCACCCAAAAAGACAATGCCCAAAACAGCAGAAATTAACGCCCAGGCAGAAACAATCGGAACAATGATTGGTACTTTACCTTTCTCAAGCGCCTTACAATAAATAATGTATGTCCCGGCACCTAATAAACCTTGAATTATCAAACCGAGCCAATTAATTTTTCCCGGAATAGAAAAAAATAACGGAGAAATTAACAAGGTCCCTAAAAAAGCAAATAGTTGAATTAGAAACCCACTATTAAAACCGCCAACTTTTCTACTAAGTTTGGCAGCTAAAATAGCAATTAATCCCCAGCTAAACATGGGAATTACGGATAAAATTAACGGTAAAAGCATATTCAATATAATAACAGTAGTCTAACCATTTCTGTATTTGATTTAGGTAACTAAAATCAACTAAAAACAATACCGGGAGTTGAACTCATTGATAGGATCGTCTAAATAAAAATATTTTTTAATTCGGATAGTGACATTTCTTGTATTTCTTACCGCTGCCGCACCAGCAAGGATCGTTGCGGCCGGGTTTTTTCTGGGACTGACCAGGAGGAATAACGCGGAATCCAATGTTTTGCTGAGATTGATCTTGAGGTACCGAACGGTCGCGGCCACTCCCTGCATCTGTTGATAACGTCGGTAAATGTTTAGATGGGGGAGAAACCTCCTGTTGTTTTGACGCTTGAGAGAACGGATCAACTCGTGATGCGGACTTAAAAACCATCGGTTGATCTTTGTGTGCCTCCTGTTGCACAGACATATCTCTACTTGCCCCTACCTCTATCTTAAACAACCTTCTCGTTGCTTCAAAATTGATATCATTCACCAATCGCTCAAACATCGAAAACGCCTCGTTTTTATACTCCACCAGAGGATCAAGCTGCGCATAACCTCTAAGATTTATCCCCTCTCTCAAATCTTCGATAGCGGTCAGATGTTCTGTCCAATATTTGTCAATTGTGGACAGAAAAATCATTCTGATAATCTCCCCCCACAGTTTTTCACCTACGTCTTTTTCTTTTATTTTAAATTCTTTTTCCACTTTACCTATTAAATTCCCCAACAATGCTTCGGTGTCTTTTTCCTTTATATATTTTTTAAACTCGCCTTGCCTCACTGGTAAAATTAAATTAAGTTCTTTCTCAAGATTGGTTAGACCTTCCGCAGACACATAACCATCAACTCCTACAGATGAGTTAACAAGCATATTTAATTCTTCTTGAAATATATCTAAGATAGTCTGACGGAATTCTTTATCAGAGGTTTCAGGTAGAGTCAAAATTTTTCTGCGTTGAGAATAGATTATATCTCTCTGCTTATTTAAGACATCGTCATAATCTACTAAATGCTTTCTGATATCGAAATTAAATCCCTCTACCTTGACTTGTGCTTGTTCGATAGCCTTTGAAACCATTGAGTGCGTAAGCGGCTGATTTTCAGGAAAGTTAAAAAACGTCATGAGCTTCGAAATCTGTTCACCACCAAAAATACGCATGAGGTCGTCCTCAAGAGCTACATAGAAGCACGAGGCTCCCGGATCGCCCTGCCGGCCGGATCTACCCCGAAGTTGATTATCGATACGTCGAGATTCATGCCTTTCTGTTCCAATCACATATAATCCGCCCAACCCAACAACTTCATCATGTCTCTTCTGCCATTCCTTCATTTCTTTTCCGTAATCTTTATTATTTTGAATTTTGGCTTTTGAATTTGTTTCGGATTCATCCTGAACGGATTCACCGTGAACGGATTTCGGATTTTGGATTTCGGATTTACTTGGTTGTTCACCTCCAAGTATTATATCTACTCCTCTGCCGGCCATGTTCGTAGCCACCGTGATCGACCCTTTCTTTCCGGCGTTGGCTATAATCATCGCCTCCCTCTCGTGATTTTTGGCATTAAGAAGTTCATGCGGGACTCCTTTTTGCTTGAGAAGTCTGGATAAAAGCTCGTTTTTCTCAATCGAAGTTGTTCCGACTAAAACCGGCCTTCCTTTTTTATAGTTATCCGCTATTTCCTCTACAACCGCATTGAACTTACCTTTTTCAGTTTTATAGATCATGTCAGCGTTGTCTTTGCGGACCATCGGCATATGGGTCGGAATAACTACAACATCAGCTTTATAGATTTTGTGAAACTCCTCTGCTTCTGTTGATGCGGTGCCGGTCATTCCTGCAAGTTTTTTATACATCCTAAAATAATTCTGGAGTGAAATTGTAGCCAGGGTCTTCGATTCCCTCTGGATCGGAACGTTTTCCTTGGCTTCTATGGCTTGATGAAGACCTTCTGAGAAACGCCGCCCGTATAATAATCTCCCCGTAAACTCGTCAACAATGATCACTTCTCCTTCTTTAACAATATAATCTTTGTCCAATTTAAAAAGAGTGATCGCTTTTAAAGCAGCCTCAATATGGAAAAGAGTGTCAAAATCCTTTTCATAGATATTGCTTACACCCATCATGGATTCAATTTTTTTAATGCCCGCTTCGGTTAAATTCGCTGTACGAAGCTTCTCATCAATGATATAGTCTGTTTTTTGATCAAGCCGTTTTACAATCTGAGAATATTTATAATACTTTGAAGTATCTTCTTCATAAGGAGCGGATATGATATGGGGTGTACGTGCTTCATCGATCAGGATTGAGTCCGCTTCGTCAATTACCGCGAAGTTAAATCCCCTTTGTACTAACTCAGTGGGGTTACTGGACATATTATCGCGAAGATAATCAAAACCAAATTCGGAATTTATGCCATAAGTTATATCGCTAAGATATGCTTCTTTTCGCGAAACTGGCCTAAGGTGAGCCAGCCGCCAGTCCTGAGCTTCGTCATCGTCAAATTTGGGATCAAAAATAAAAGATCTGTCAGAAATAATAGCCGAAGTTGAGAGACCCAATAGATGAAAAACTCCACCCATCCAGCCTGCGTCTCGTCTCGCAAGGTAGTCGTTCACTGTCACAAGATGGGCTCCCTTGCCGGTCAATGCATTCAGATATAAGGCTGTGATAGACGACAATGTTTTTCCTTCACCCGTTTTTTGTTCGGCTATTTTACCTTCATGTAGAGCTATGCCTGCAATTATCTGAACGTCAAAATGCCTCTGCCCCAAAACTCGTCGTGCCGCTTCTCGAACCATTGCAAATGCCCAAGGAAGAATTTCGTCCAAATTTTTTTCTCCTGATTGAGTATTTTTTTTTAGAAGATCGGTTTCTTTTGTGAAGTCAGTGTCTTTTAATTTCCTCGCCTTATCTTCAAGCGAATTTACCTCATCTACTCTTTTTCGCAAACGAACAATTTCACGCTCATTATAATCAAAGAATTTTTTGAAAAAGTTAAACATGGATGAAATCTCAAATGTTAAAATTCAAATGTCAAATCCAAATCTCAAATCTTAAATCTTATAAAGTTTTGAGCTTTTAGATGTGGTTTTGAGCTTTGAGATTTGAGTTTTGAGATTTGAGATTATTTTATAAAATACTCTTGCGGTACGATCAAAATCTTTTGAGCAGCATAACGATTTGGCTCCACGGGAGAAACCGTCTTTTTTACTACAAAATGAATCGTATCGCCCTCTTTCATTTTAGAAGTTGAAATATTCTCTAATTCAAGTGTTTTTATGTTAAGTATCCGCTGTTTTGTAAATCTTTCTACGTCCAAAGTATAATTATCTTTATCCAGTGTTATCAGTTTTACGAAAAAATCATCCTTATTAACTTCAGTTACTTTACCCGAATCCACTAGAAACAACTCGTCAACATAAATAAAATTAGCTTCTATATTTTTATCGTTGATTATTCCTGAGACAATGATGTACGAATCCTTTTTCACGTCACTTGATTTGATTTCCTTCTTTTGATTGCCGCTGATTTGATAGAATTTAGTCAGATCTGGATCAATCTTTACCTTAAAGTCTTCTTCTCTCGCCGTTTTTATTTTTATTTCACCGTTTTTAGGATTTACTTCCTGAACGATGCCGCTTACTGCCTTATTGTTTTTTTCACGCAACTGCGCCACCTTAGTTGCGATCTTTTCCTTTAAATTCTGAATTTCTCTATCTTCTACAGAATTTGTCGGACCAATAAGAGATGGAGAAGTAGTTGAAGTCTCACTCTGTGCAAAAGTCGTCAATGATGTTGAGGTTAATAAAATGCTTGTAAGCAAAACAATTTTAATTATTTGAAGGTGGGACATAATTACGAGTCTTATTGTTCGAGCGAAACGAAGTGGAGTCGAGAACTTTCCTTGCGTAACTTCTCGACGCGGCCTTCGGCCTTGCACGAAGTATAATGACCCGCCTTCAATTATTTTTGACATTTGACATTTGACATTTGACATTTCTTTCATAGTTGCTCGTCAAGATTGTAAATATGTAACTCCTTCTCTTGGGGTCGCACGCTTGTATCTTTCGGATGAGAAGTGATTCTGATGACATTTTCACCTAAGGCTAGCGGGAATATAACCGAAAATTGTTCTTGCTCGTTATTAAAAACAAGGTCTTTAATCGGAGATTGGATTATTATCAAGGCATCTGTGTCTGCTTTACCTTTTATTTTGACTGTCTCAGCGTTAAAAATCGAGCCATCCTGAGGTTCAAGAATTTCCAAGGATTTCAGATTAACGACAACTTTTTTAGATAATTTCTTTATTTTCTCTGTCGGAGCTATTGTTTTTGTTTTGGCAAGCTGAAACTCCTTATTTTTTGCAAGAAGAACAAGGGCAACTGACGCTCCAAAAACAATACCAAAAAAAATCGCAATGACCGTTTCCTTTTTCATGTTTTATTAAGCAAATTGGTCGTAACAATTGGGATATAGTCAATAATGTCATTTATATTATACCAATATCCTTTTGACAAAAAAAGTTCATCGGCGGCTTTTTTTAAAATATATGAAGATAATAAACAAGAATCAAGCGCTTGATTTTTTGCAAAAAAAGATGCTGTTAGTCCGGCAAGAATGTCTCCTGTTCCTCCTTTAGTTAATCCGGCGTTCCCTCCTTCTACAACATAAGATTTTTCTCCGTCTGAAACAAAATCATGTATGGCCTTTAAAAGAATAACGCAGTTATATTTTTTTGCTTGCTCTTGTACAACCTTAGTCTTTTCGCCAACCGAATACTGATTAACCGAAAAACCGAACAACTTCTCAAACTCACCTTTGTGGGGCGCGATGACTGCTTTTGTCTTTAAAGTTACTAACCAATCTGATTCCATAATCTGCAAAGCTCCAGCATCGATTACAAACTTTTTATTAGGATAATGTTCAAGTAAATATTTCGTCAGGAAATAAGTATAATTCGCTTCATCCTTAATTTTTATTATGTCTGAAAATTTTTCATTTTTAATTTTTAATTTTTCATTTACTTTTCCCCTTACCATCCCAGGTCCGACTAAAATTACATCATCCTCTTCCACGTAAGAAAGTAGGTCCTTTTGGGGAACCACCATTCCATTTCTGAATTTCTTTTTTAAAGAAATAAAAATCTCATTATTCTCTTTAGTCGACGAATAGTGAACTATGTCAACAAAATGAGAGGCAATTTCGGCCGCCCAAATTGACGCCGAATGAAAAAGTGAGGAGCCACCTATCACTAGCACGCGGCCATTCTGACCTTTATGGGAATTAGGTTGAGGTGGCTGATACGACTTTATAAAAGGCTTTATTGAATTAATATCTGACGTTTTTATATCCATATTGTATAATTCTAATCATGTCATTCACCCATTTACAACTGCGTAAACTATTTTCAAAGTTTTGGCAAAAAAAAGGACATAAACTTGTTCCGCCAATTCCACTCGTACCCAAAGATGACCCAACCACTCTTTTTACAGGATCAGGCATGCAACAGTTGGTTCCTTATCTTCTGGGCGAGCCTCATCCGCAAGGTGTAAAATTATACAACATCCAACCCTGTTTTCGTTCTCAAGACGTCGACGAAGTTGGCGATAACCGTCATACTACCTTTTTTGAGATGACCGGTAACTGGTCACTTGGAGATTATTTCAAAGAAGAACAACTTGAGTGGTGTTGGGATTTTTTTACGCAAGAGTTAGCATTAGCTAAAAATAAACTTTATGTTACCGTCTTTTCGGGATCGAAATCGCTACCGCGAGACTCTGAATCTGCCTCTATTTGGAAAAAACTAGGTGTCGCGGAAAATCATATTTTTTATTATGGAGCTGATAAAAACTGGTGGTCCCGTGCAGGAATTCCGGAAAACATGCCTCCTGGTGAACCGGGTGGACCCGATTCCGAAGTATTTTATGAATTTACCCAGGTTCAGCACAATCCTGAATTCGGATCAAAATGCCATCCTAACTGCGACTGCGGTAAATTTTTGGAGATAGGCAATTCTGTCTTTATGCAGTATCAAAAGCAAAAAGATGAGACATTTAAGGAATTGCCTAAAAAGAATGTCGACTTCGGTGGCGGACTCGAGAGAATTCTTGCAGCACTTATCAACAATCCTGATATGTTTAAGATCGATGTTCTCTTACCTATAGTCAAGTACGCTGAAGATATTTGCGGAGAAAAATATAAGAAAGATGAGGCTACAACAAGAGCAATGAGAATATTAGCTGATCATATGCGTTCAGCTGCTCTAATTGCCGCAGACGGAGTTACACCTTCAAATAAAGACCAAGGCTACTTCCTGAGAAGACTTTTGCGAAAAATGGTCCGCCAAGGAAAATATTTAGGAATTGATCACCATATAACTACTCGACTGTTTCCTTCAATAGTTGACATCTTTAAATCCGTATATCCGCAGGTAGAAAAAAAACAAAAAGAAATAATTGAAATGTTTGAAATGGAAGAAGAGAAGTTTAGGAAAACCTTAGAAAGTGCACACACTATAGTTGAGAAAATTATTCAAAAACCTAGCAACAATTATGCCCTAGTAGCATTTGATCTTTTCCAATCGACTGGCTACCCCCCTGAGATTTTTTTGGAGGACTTGAAAGAAAAAAATATTTTCGTAGATATTAAAAAATTCAACTCCGCCTATAAACAAATATTTGCAAAACATCAAAAAGTCTCAAAGAAAGGCGCTGAAAAAAAATTCAAAGGTGGGCTGGCCGATACAAAAGACCAGACGATAAAATATCATACAGCCACTCATCTGCTTCACCAAGCTTTATTTGATATTTTGGGAGATGATATCAGACAAGAAGGCTCAAATATTACAGCCGACAGACTCCGGTTTGATTTTTATTCGCCAAAAATACCAAGTCAAAACGATATTGATAAGCTAGCTAAAATTATTGATGTCAAAATTAAGGCTAAGATCCCTGTTTCTTTCAAAATCATACCGAAGGAAAAAGCGTTAAAAATCGGAGCACGGGCTTTTTTCAGAGAAAAATATCCGGCCCTGGTAAAGATTTATTTTATTGGCAACTATTCTAAGGAATTCTGTGGGGGCCCACACGTTGTAAATACTAAAGAAGTCGGAAAAATTTCAATTTTTAAATTCGAAAAAATCGGTAACAATCTATACCGTATATATGCAAAATAAAAAA
>Ga0155807_114_pt1 | contig 75958 bp, 70 predicted proteins | sample RifCSPlowO2_01_FD_107461 | JGI IMG/M metagenome (GOLD analysis project Ga0155807, IMG submission 107461) | Candidatus Roizmanbacteria bacterium RIFCSPLOWO2_01_FULL_37_13 | reverse complement strand
CGGCTGGTAAAAAAATATAATCTGTGGCTAATTGAAGATTGTTGTGATGCTTTGGGATCTAAGTATGACGGGAAATTGGTCGGTACATTTGGACATATTGCAACGTTTAGTTTCTACCCGGCTCACGCTATAACAATGGGCGAGGGGGGCGCTGTGATAACCAATAATCCATTAATTCATATGGCTATAAGGCAGTTTCGTGACTGGGGACGCGACTGCTGGTGCGATACAGGGAAAGACGATACCTGCCGGAGGCGATTCGGCTGGAAGTTGGGAGATCTGCCTTTTGGTTATGATCATAAATACAGTTATTCCCAAATTGGCTACAACTTAAAACTGACAGATTTTCAGGCGGCAATCGGAGTTGCCCAGCTTAAGAAGCTCCCCTACTTCATCAAAAAAAGAAAGGAAAACTTCAAAACATATTATGAGTTCTTCAAAAAGTACAGTAAATACTTTATTTTAATGCAGGCGGATAAAAAAGAAGATCCCTGCTGGTTTGGATTTCCTGCGGTTGTCAGAAATAACGCTCCGTTTACCCGTAATGAACTGACAGTATATTTGGAGAAAAATAAAATCGGAACACGAAATGTGTTTTCAGGAAATTTATTAAGACATCCTGCTTATAAGGATATTAAATATGAAACAGTTGGAAGTTTGAAAAAGGCTGATTACGTGATGAACGGGGCTTTTTGGTTAGGAGTATTTCCGGAGATTGATAATAAGAGAATAGATTATGTAAAGAAAATGATTAGCATTTTTCTTGTTCGCTATAATTAAATTGAAATCACAAACTACGGTTTTTGTTCCATTTTCTTTAATAGAAGGTCGATGTATTTTAATTCTGCTTCATCAATCAAAAAAGGCTGAAGTTGTTTTTTAAGCAAAGGCAAAAGTTTTTGATTTTTATCGTACCACTTTTTCAACAATAAAAAATAATTATCAATAGTTTTTATGCCTTTTTCCTTTAAAAATAAAACAGCAAAATTTGGTTTGATATTATAAGAAAGTAATTTTGCAATATCATATAAGTCTCTCCCTCTTTCGACTTTCCTGGTAAATAAAGCTCTGGTTTTAAAACTTAGAAGGGTTGAAATGTCATAAGTCAGAACCGTTTGGAGAAATCCAAATTTAGAAAAAATTTTTTCTACCGGTTTGATTTTATCTTTAGGAATACCAAAATCAAATTTAATAACTAATTTTTCATCTTTATTTTGACTTATACCAAGGTCAAATAGCAGTGTTTTATATTTGAAATAGGCAGTTGTCCCATCAAGCGTTGATTTAAATTTAAAATCAATAAGATTTCTTTGGTTAGCGGTTTGTTTTGCTATTATTTTTTCCAACATCTTTTTGAGAGAAAGATTTTGCTTTAAAAGGTCAAAATCTAAATCTTCAGACAGCCTTTTATTATCGTATAAAAAACGAAGACTGGTTCCGCCGGTAAAGATAAAAAATCGGCTATCCTTAATACTATAAAAGTAGTATAAAATTTGGGTCTGAAGAAATTCTCTAATGATACCTCTTTTTTTGGTTTGAGGAATACCAATTCTTTCGGCTTCAACTAACATCTGTTCCCAGAGATTTTTATTGATTATCGACATAAGACTTCAGATAAGAAATAATAATTTTATTTTTAAGATAAACAGCTAACGATGATAGTTCTTTCCAAGAAAAATTTTTAGGGAAAGTAAGCCTCATTTCTCTAAAGTAATTTGGAGTTCTTATCTCTTTTTGATTGAGATAGATAAAATCAAATAGAGCTTTTTCCGGCGTTGCCATCCGATATAGATAATTATCACCTGAAATTAATTTAAAACCGAAAAATAAATCTATCTTTATTTTTCTATATGAAAATATTCCGTATTCAGTTTTATATTTTTTGGTTTTTTTTATCGTCACCGAAGTTATTTCATATGGAATTTCCGTAATCATTCCATGAAAGGATAAAGCCGATTCAAGGCTGACATAAGAGTTTTCGTTTAGATAAGATGCGATTAGGAATTCGTCTTCAATCTTGGTTTCAGCCAATTTGTAGACACCTCTAATAATTCTTTTCAGCCATTTTTTTCTTGTCCAGAACTTTAAATTTTGCTTAACAGTTTGTTCATTGTCATTGGGGAACCATTTAAGAAGATCGACAAACTTAAAAAGAGGATAATCTTTCGTTTTAAGTCGGAATGTTTGAAAGTCCACAGTTCTTTTAATGATAAAAATTTATCACTAAAGGAATTATAATCTATCTTTAATAAACCTGTCAAGCTTAAAAACTTTTTTTGATACCAACCTAATGAAGCTTATCTTGTCAATAAAAATTTGGATAAAAAAATAAAACTACAAAATACAAAAGTTATTGCTCTTCCCTATTGGCGTTTAGTGCTTTTATAGTTAATTTCTTCACCAAGACAAAAACCAAATAATTAAAGGGATGTTTCTAGAGATTGATAATAAAAGGATTAATTATGTAGGAAAAACAATGTCTGAATTTTTAAATAAATTTTAACTGTAAAACTCATCGCTCCCCAGAATGACTGTGTAAAATCCTGTTTTTGTCTATTTATAGGCATACAGCAGATAAGAAGAGAAATTTTGATATTTAATTTTTTTTACTTTAGTCTTGTAGCCTATTTTTTCAAATATAGGTTCTAATTTAGTTTGTGTCATTCTGTAGTTGCGATGATGACAGGATATGGCGAAATTAAGATGATGGTTTTTAATAAAGTCCAACGATCCCATTATGGCTTCTATTTCTGCGCCTTCGATGTCCATCTTGATAAAGTCAAGATGAGTTAGCTTAAGTCTCTTGAAGGCGCTTTCAAGCGAGGTGACATCAACGACTACAGTTTCTGTATTTCCAGATCTGTAGCCCATCTTTTTTAAAGATGAACCCAAATTTCCTTCTTTAAAAAATTTGAGCTTGGCAATCTTGGACCAGATGCCTTTTTTTATCGATATGACGTTTTTAAGATTATGCAGATCAACATTTCCTAGCAAACATCGGTAATTTTCGGGATCGGGTTCGAAGGCATATACTTTTCCTGCTGGACCAACCATTTTAGAAAACATATAGACACTATAGCCGCAATACGAACCTATGTCAAAGATAACATCACCTCTTTTTGGCTTATATTTATGGGAATATTCACCTATTTCCCATTCATCTTCCGGAAGTGATGTGAAGTAAAAGGATAAGTTGCTTTTTTTATAAATATGTAATTTGTGTTTCGAAAAGTTTAGCACTTCGAAATGATCTAATTTATCTGAAACCAAGGAATCAAAATAATAATTAAAAACATTTTTTAGATCAACAAGATAGATAAGATGTTTAGGCGCTATAATAATTTTCCTTTTATTTTTAATAACTTCAACAGTGTCTTTTTCAAATTTGAGCCGAAACCCATCTCTTAAAAAGTAAATCGCAAATTGTATTCTTATAAATAACTTCATAGCAAAGTCGTACATCCTTGTATGAGCTATCCTGTCAATGAATTTCATAAAATGGATAGTGACTCTTTTAACTAGGTTCATATTTATTAGACTCTTTTAAATAGAGAAAGATTATAAGCTCGAATCTTTTTTTATTTACTGCGTAGGATTTTTTTAAGCGTTTCACATACGTAATCAACATCTTCCTTAGTGAGGTTGGCCGCTGCCGGTAAGTTAAATCCATACTTTTCAACTTCGCTAGCTACAGGATTAGGAAGTCTTTTTAGATTTTTATAGATCGGGAAGCGGCTCATTCTTGGAAAAACGACTCGGCCATGTATATTAAATTTACTCAACTCGACTACTAAATCGTCTCTGGATATTTTATCTGTTTTTAATAATACCGATGGATAGCAATAGTTAGATCTTGTTCCTGGTGATTCCTTGAGGACTCTGACTTCCTTAACGTCTTTTAACCCGTTATAATACCAATTAAAGATTTGTCTTTTTATTTTAACTAGTTCTTCAATTCTCTCTACTTGAGCAAGAGCCAACGCCGCTGTAACATTAGCTATTTGATATTCATAGGCCAAACCGTCAGACCAGAAATTTGCGAGTCGATTAGTGCGATACATATTGCTTAATAAAATTGCTTTTTCGTAATATTCTTTATTGTTAGTCAGAAGCATACCTCCTTCGCCTGATGCGGCAATTTTCGCTCCATGAAAAGAAAAACAGTTAACATCGCCAAAAGATCCTACCTTTTTATTTTTGTAAGTAGAACCCAATGATGGTGCTGCATCTTCAATAACTTTTAATTTATATTTTTTTGCTATTCTCATAATCTCATCCATCTGGGCAGGATAACCATAGGAGTGGACAAGCATGATGCCTTTAGTTTTTTTTGTGATAGCACTTTCGATTGCTTTCGGATCAATACACCAAGTATTAGGATCAATATCAACAAAGATTGGAGTAGCGCCGGTATAAGTAATTACATAAGCAGTGGCTACCCAACTGAAATCGGTACAGATGACTTCGTCGCCTTTTTTAAACCCGCAGACAAGACAGGCGAGATGCAGTGAGTGTGTCGCGCAAAATCCAGCGAGAGCATATTTCATGCCTACATAATCGGCAACGGCTTTTTCCAATTTTTTTATATGTTGTTCAAATGTTTCGTAGAAGCCTCTTGTTACTCCATCGACTACGTATTCGACTTCCTTCTCGGTTATTGACGGACCAGCAAAGCTGATTTTTTTATACCGCATAAAGACATTAAACCGCTTTATTTTTTTATTATAATTTTTTGGAGCCTCTACCCATTCTATGCGCCCCTTTTTCTTTATCTGCATTAATGGAGTTCTTTTAATTTCTCTGAACCCCAATTTGCTGTAGATATTAAATGCCCGGGCATTGTGGGAAAATGTTTGAAGTTTATATATTTTTATTCCCAATTCTTTTTTTCCCCAGTACATCATCTTGGAGATGGCGTCTGTCATAATTCCGGGATGTAGAGGTTCACCACGGACGATATTGTCGATCTCATAAGTCATATTGTCGAAATCGAAGCGAAAGAGGCCAATATGGCCAATATATTTTCCGTCAGCTTTTATCATAAACAGTAACCGATCCGTCGTATCAATTACTTTCTCCTTTAGCCATTTTTTAGTTCCTTCCTCTGTGACTTTAAATTGGGCCGGAAACCATTTTTCGTGCATTTTCCTCCACTTTGCAAGAAGCCTAATGATTTCTTTATTTTGTAGATTGACTTTCGTCAAGAGGATAAGTTGATAATTATTTCGGTTGTGTTCAAGATTAAGAGTTAGATCGCCATAAGCTGAGGATTTAAGCTGTTTTATTTTGTCTAAGATTCGTCGTTTTAGATAATTTGAAGTTAAAGACATAATAACAGAACTTACGCACTTAGCTGTCATCGCGAGTCCCGCCCAAGGCGGGACGTGGCGATCTCAAATGAGATTGCTTCGGCCGAGTCTTCGGCCTCGCAATGACAATCTAAACTAAAATTAACCGCGTAACTTCTGATAATAAATTAGGAATTTGAATATGCTAATATTTTTTTGTATTCCTGTCAAGCGATACTATTGCTGAACCACCTGCAGTTGTTTAGCTTTGGAACCATAATCGAGTTTTTGTCATTGCGAGGAGCGAAGCGACGTGGCAATCTCTTTTATCGTTTTGGGATTGCTTCGCTTCAACATTCACCGCTCGCAATGATAGAAAGAGCTAAATGGCACAAAGTGCAGGTGGGTCAGATACTATTGTTTTTATTTAAAGTTTTATTATACTCTTTAAACTATTATGTTCAAGAATTTATTCATAAAAATGTGGGCGAAGGCAATGGAAAATAATCTAAGTAATATTTTAAGGTTGTGTGACCGAAAAAAAAATGCGAATTTTATCGATTTGGGATGCGATGACGGCATATGGACTTTAAAAGTTGCCAAAAAGATCGGAACAAAAAATATTTTTGGGATGGACTATATAGAAAAACAATTAAAAAAGGCAAGAGTAAATGGGGTAAAAACTAGAAGAGTTGATTTAAACAAAAAATTTCCTTTTTCAGATAATAGTTTTGATGTAGTTCACTCGAATCAAGTAATTGAACATCTCACAGAGGTTGATGGATTTGTATCGGAAATTTATAGAATATTGAAGCCGGGCGGCTACGCTATTGTATCAACTGAAAATTTGGCCAGCTGGCATAATGTTTTTTCATTGTTGATGGGTTGGCAACCTTTTTCGATGCACATAAGCAAAAAATATCATATAGGCAATCCCCTCTCGCCCCATTTTGAAGAAAATCTAAGAGAAGGTTGGACACACGTTATAATTTTTACTTACTACAGCCTGCAAGAATTGTTTAAAAAGTACAATTTTATTATTGCTGCTGCGAAAGGATCGGGTTATTATCCGTTACCCACCTCGTTTGCCAATATTGACCCGTATCATTCACACTTTATCACAATAAAGGCAAGAAAACCTCTAGAACTCATTTTAAAACCTTAACATTTGTCATTGCGAGGAGCCCCGATATTCATCGGGATAAACTCCGCGACGACGCAATCTCAATCATGATAGAGATTGCTTCGCTTCACTTCGTTTCGCTCGCAATGACAATCTAAAGTATAAGGTATTGCAACGGATTCTAATATAAAATCACTTTCTCTTTAGTAGGAGATAAACCAAAGTTAGCACAACAGAAGCAAAAAATATTGAACTTATAATCAAGCCTAGGTAAACATAACTCTGGGGTTGAAAAAAAAGAGTGAATTCCAGATTGTAATTCCCATAAAAATCTTTATCGCATTTCTTTAAATGGCATAAACTCTGCGGATCAATTAAAAAGGAGTTCAGTTTTGCCTCATTTTCAAAATGATATTTATCCGGTAAAAAGTAATTTTTTGCGGAGATTGCCTTAAGCCAATTGAATTCTCCTATTCTTAACTTCCAGCTTGGATGGTAATTTTCTGAGAAATTTAAGTAAAAAGTAGATGAGACACTTTTAAGGGCTATTTTATATTCGGTCGGAGTTTTGAGTGAAAAGTCAACGGGAGTATAAGGAATTGATCTGTCAATCGATTCTTTCTCGTTTGTTATATAGATATGAGGTCGATAGTCATAATTTTCGTAAACTGAAACTTTTTCAGCCCTGGTCGAGATTTTGTTTAAATATTTTAAATTATTCAGCCCGTCGATAAAATCTTGACGCTTGCCTGCAAATCTAAAAAAATTATCGTCGTTAGCTTTATCTTCCAGAGGGACAACTACGTATTTGATCGAAGAGAGATCAAGAAGTTGATCAGAAAAATTTGCGCCAAATATATTTCCATTATTTTCTTTGACAAATTTGTTCCATATTCCTAAATTCAAATAATAGTTACTCATCATTGGATGATCATTAGAACGGATTCCCCACTGTGAAGCCAGGGGAATCCACAAGGTTCTAAAGTAGTCTCTTTGTCCGAGGATAAAATCTTTTACCTGAAAGTATTCTTTCGGAATTTGCCTTTGGACGTATAACGATCCCAGTTCTCCTGTAATTATCGGTTTGGCATTCCATAAAAAAAGAAAAGCGATAGCAGCTGTTGCGGCATAAGATAGCAATTTGTATTTCTTTTCCTTTCCCCAGTCTAATGCAACTTTAATAAAAGAGGCGATAAGAACGGCGAAAGATAGGACGATGAAATAACTAAATTTCCCTGATTCCCTAAATGCGTTAAATCCGGGAAGATTGTCAAAGAGCCATTGATAAACATCCGGGAAAGGCGGAAGATTCATTTTTGTTAGGAATATACCAATCAGAGCGAGTAAACCAAAAAAAGCCACCTTTTTATTATTTGTCAAGGCTAAACCTAGAAGTGCTAATGCCGGTATGAGGAAGAATCTTAAGGGCTCGGTTTGAATTATCCAGTCTGCTCTTCCTCCTGTCCAGCCAAAGTGAAAAAGACTCATGATTTTTGCTAATTTTAAATATGAACTGCCAAATAAAGTTCGGTTAAATATTTCATTTGAGGTAAGAGATTGCAGATTTTGCAGTCCTAATACGGCATACAAATTCATTAAGAGAGGTAAAGAGATAACTAGCCCAGCCAAAAAATATACTTTGATATTTGTTTTAGCTTTAGGATCTAAAATGAACAAATGATAGATAAAGTAGAAAAATAGAACCCAACCTATTAGGTAAAAAAAGCGAATTTCAAAGAAGCTTATAATAAAAGCTAAAAGTGCCGCCACAAGTGAATAAGATAACTTCTTATCTTCAAGAGTTTTCATAAAAAAAAGAAAAAGGAATGGCGCAAAGCTCAAGGCAAGGTTAAGAAGAACAGGCCCAGATCGTGAGATAATAAGAAAAGTATTAAAGGTAAATACTATTGAACCTAATAGGCTGGCGATCCTTGAGCGAAGGATATAATAAGAGAAAAAATACATAGATAGAGGAGTCATCAAAGCAACCGGCCAGAGGGTAAATATTCGCTCCAATAACGCCGGTGCAACGTTAAAATTTGCGAGAATTCCTATTAAGAGCTGCAGCGGCCAAAAGAATATTCCCAGATCCACACCGCCAAGATTATTTTCACCTTTCCATATGGTAGGTAAGGATAGAAGTTCTTTTACTTTTTCAAGATGATCTATTGTCCAGTCTCCGTAAGTTATCGGTGATAAGTTAAAGAACCAGACATGATGAACAACGACGGTGATCAGGACGAGAAGTGATATTGGTAAAAAATGCGGAGTTAGTTTTTTTATCATCGTGATAGAACTCATTTTAAAACCTTAACATTTGTCATTGCGAGTAGCCCCGATATTCATCGGGATAAACTCCGCGACGACGCAATCTCAATCATGATAGAGATTGCTTCGCTTCACTTAGTTTCGCTCGCAATGACAATCTAAAGTATAAGGTTTTGCAATAGATTCTAAATTATTATAATATTGCAAAATTAAGTTGATTTTTATTATATCGTTTTTTTATATGATAGTTAAATCCAAAAAAAGAAAATCAGACATAACATTTATCATTGGGACTTTTAACGAGGAAAAAAGGATCACTTACCCGATTAAATCATTTCTACCTTACGGTGATGTACTAGTTGTTGATAACTACAGTAGCGATAAAACTGTTGAGATAGCCCGTTCCTTAGGAGCCAGAGTAGTTAAACGTAAAAACAAAGGCTGGACAGATGATGAAGACTCGGTTAATTTTGTGCTGAAGCATATCAAGACAGATTGGACCTATTGGGGAGGAGCAGATGAAATGGTTTCAAAAAAGTGTTTAGAGTTGTACAAAAAAGTAGCTTTAGAAAATAAGTATAAAGTTGTTATCCAAAGAAAAAAAACACTTCTTTATGAATCGGGAACGAATTTTATTATTAACTTTATAAACATGCATTTTTTTAAAAGGGACGCGCTGGATTTTAAAAATAACCTAATGCATCAGAAGGGAAGATTCTCATCCCATGTGAAACCTTCAGAAATTTTGTATCTACCACCAATAGATGAGTACTCCGTCTATCATTTCTCTGTATACACAAGTGAAAAACTTATGAACGTTACTAATATATATTCATCCCATCAGGCTAAACTAATCTCACGTCGATTTTTAAGACTAAAGTTAATTTTTATACCTGTGTTGAGCTTTTTTTGGCACTACATACTGGGAGGCCTTTTTACATTAGGAATGAGAGGTTTCATTATCTCTATGCAATTCAGCCTTTATTATTTTTTAACTTACTCAAAAGCGTACGAAATAGAACATAATATAACAATGGAAGCGATAGAAAAAAGTTTTGTTAAAGATAAAAAAACGCTTCTGCTCACTTCTCCTAAATCGAGTATCTTTAAAAAAATAATAGGGAAAATATCAGTTGTACTGATCTCATTTTTACATAAGAAATTTAAATTTAAAAATTCTGATCTTACTATTAAATCTAAATCAAATGACGAACAGATTAAAAAAAGTATTAGCTAAAAAAATCTCCATAAGATATCCTTTTCATATAATTAATATTCCCTTAATAACAAAACTTTACAACACTGCTTTTTCTAATTCAGATTCGTCTTTGAGAAGATTTGTGGTTAGTCTTCCAGTCTTGTTAATTTTTTATTTTCTCCAGCGGTATAGTCCATTTAAATCTAATGGAGCATTTAGCTATAAACTTAAAAATAAATACAAGACCATTTTTTTTAATGCGAGAAATACCCAATATCAAGCATTATATAAGGATTTATTTCAACACGGATATGAACCAGAGGTGATGGCCCTTTTAGATATTATTATGCCTCCGTCAGGAACGTTTTATGATATTGGTGCGAATTGGGGTTACTTTTCCATGTATGTAGCTTCAAAACCCGGCTTTAAAGGAAGAATTTTAGCTTTTGAACCTTTTCCTAGCTCATACCAAGATTTAAAGGATGTTATTGAACAAGCTGAATTAACCGACACTATTGAATGTTATCCTGTTGCGTTGTCTAATTTTGAGGGAAATGCACATATTCAACTTCCAGACCATATCCACAGCGGTTTTGCCACAATAAGAAATAATAATAGTAATTTTTTTTCACCTAGAGTCAAGGTTACAAAACTTGATACCATAGACCTGCTTTCTCCATCGGTACTAAAAATTGATGTAGAAGGTTCAGAATACTTTGTTCTAATTGGTGGTAGAAATGTATTAGTTAAATACAAACCCATGATAATTTTCGAGAATATAAGAGATTTCAAAGACGTTGATAAAACGTTGAAACCTTTATTTTTTTTAAAAAAGTTGGGGTATACTTTTTTTATTCCATGTTGGCTGAAACAAAAAAAGAGTCACTTCGTCTTTTTATCACCAGAAGATCCAAGGTACTCTAAGCCTATGGATACGTTAGCGTTAATACCCATAACATTAGAGAAAAGATTTCTTTATTATAATCAAATCAACATTTTTGCATGCCATAAAAATAATCTTCCCGATCTTTATAAATTATTCAATAAAATATGAGTTTCGCACTTCCTGTCATCCTGAGGAGTGGAACGACGAAGGATCCCTGCCTGCGCAGGCAGGCGCGAGAGATTCTTCCCCCGATTAAATCGGGGTCAGAATGACAACTGCGAAATTCGTGTAAAAAATAAAAGATTTTTAAATTAACTAAAAAAAGCGGATTGCATTCTTTTTGCTGTTGTATCAATGCTAAATAACTTCCCTGTTTTTCGGCAGTTTAATTCAAATTTATCCAGATAAGATTTTCCGCTTAAATAATTTTTATAAATATTAATTATCCCGTTAAATATTCCATCTTTATTAACGGTCTCTATAAACCATCCATTTATGCCTGGTTTGAGCATATCTTTCGGGCCTTCAGTTTTTGTAGCTAAAACAGGAATTCCGCTTGACCAGGCTTCAACTAAGACGAGCCCAAAGGGTTCCTCTCGCGATGACAAAAGATAGATATCGCTTTTGGCATAGAGTTGGGGTATTTGTTCATACGTGACGTAACCAAAGTCAATAATATTTTTATTTTTTTTACTGTATTCTTGAATTAAGGGTTTAAGCTCTCCACCTCCAATAAATAAAAATTTTGCGTCGTTATTTTTATATACTTCGTTAAATTTTGCAATAGCTTCAAGGGCTATGTCAAATCCTTTTTGCAGTGAATATCTACCCACAGATATAAATACCAGTCCATTGTCCTTTATTCTTTTAACTTTTAGAAATTTTCCAACACGGACACCGCTTGGGATAAAATACACATGTTTGATACCCCAAGTTTGCTCTAAGAATATCTTGTCTTGCGCGTTTAGAGTTTGGTGAAAATCAAAAAATTTAAGTACAAATCTAGCAACATACTTCATATAAAAATTGTGAAATTTTGAGGAGTGGAATATGGGAGCATGGTGTCCAACAACAACTTTTTTTCCGGTTAGCAATTTCAAAATTGCTATAAGTATGTCTTGTCCTGCAAATCCGTGGATAAAGTGAACATTGTCAGCTTCCCTAAATTTTTTAAGAAGGAACACAAATATGGCCGGGGTCGGAATGATAGTTCCAAATAGTATAGGAAAATTTAACTGCCTATAAGGCGTTTTTTGAAGCTGTTGTTTTAAATAGTTGGAGCTCCAATGGTTGTAACCCAGGTTGGCGCTAATAATTTCGATATCGAAACCGAATTGTTTTTTGAGAGAATTGGTGATATCGCAGTGCCATCGTTCACATCCGCCGCCCGACTGGAGCTTTACGGGAGTATAAAAAAGGATTTTCACAACTTTATTTTTTTGAAATTTGGGTCAGTCCGAAGCCAATCGGCATAGGATTTTATAGATTCTTCAATTGAGCGTTTAGGCTTCCAGCCAAGCTTTTTTATTTTTCCCGTGTTTGAGAAAATGTGTCGCGTATCCCCTATTCTAAATGACCCATCTCTTATTGGTTCGATATGTGTGTTTAAAACTTTCTGAACAGTCTTATAAAATTCGTTGATTGAATACTTTTTACCTCCGCCGACGTTGAATACTTCATAGTTTGCTTTTTTATTTTCAAGAACAAGAATATTTGCGTCAACCGCATCGTGAATATTGACAAAATCTCTAATTTGATTGCCGTCTTCAAAAATTGTTGGCGGCTTTCCGGCTAAAAGATGGGTGACAAAAATTCTCAAAGCACCTGAATACAGGTTAAAAGGCGATTGGCGAGGGCCTTGAACTATGGAGTATCTCATTGCAACTGTTGGGATCTGATAGCGTTTGCCTAAATGAAGACCGATCTTCTCCTGGCTATATTTTGAGATTCCATATTGGTTGTGTGGATCGATAAAATCCTTTTCTATAACCCATTGTGGTGTTAGAGACAGCTTATGGTATGGGCAATAAAAATCCCATTTTTTCTTTTTTAAATCTTCGATCATTCTAAGAGACGGGAATACGATATGATCTTTTTTACACTTGTATTTTCCCTCGCCATATATTGCTTGGGAAGAGGCAATGATAACTTTTTCAATAGATAATTTTTTTTCTACGATTATTTCATACAAAAGCGCAGTTCCTCTTGCATTTACGTCGAAGTATTTGCTGAAGTTCGGCAGATAATCTTGATATGCTGCAAAATGAAAGACAAGATCAATTTTTTTTAAAGCTTTTTCCCAGCTTGTTTTAGACCTGACGTCTCCTATAATTAATTCGGCTTCTTTATTTAAATAATTTGGCTTGCCAAAAAGGTGGACTGGTTTTGCCAAGGAGTCCATCATCCGTACTTTATAGCCTTTTTTAATAAGTGCATCGACGGTATGCGATCCAATAAAGCCAGCGCCGCCAGTTACAAGAATACTCTTGTTCATAAGAACAACCCGTTAACGCGTTAACGGGTTAACGAGTTAACAAATTAATTAAATTATTATACCTTTCCTGCGTACCTATATCCATCATTAATTCTGATGTATGATAAGCATAAAGAGGAATTTTTTTTAAAAGAAGTGGAATAAAATCATGAGCAAAGTCAAAGGGGACTTTTTTTGGCAGATATTTCAAGACTCGCTTGTTAATAATATATAATCCAGAACTATTAATTCCCGACCTCCTTGAATGTGGTGCTTTGATCCATTTGGTAATTTTTTGATTATGATCTATATCCAAGAGATCGCTATCCTTGGGATGCTTTGCTTCGTGTACGGCTAGAGTATACAGCGACTTTTTTCTTTTGTGATAGTCTAACATCTTCAAAAGATTAACTTGCATATAGACATCCCCATAGAGGACAAAAAAATCACCCCTCAACACATCTTTGAAATTATGAAGCGCTCCGGCAGATCCTAAAAGTTTGGGTTCGTTTGCATATTTTATCCGAACTCCAAATTTTCTCCCTTCTCCAAAGTAATTTTGAATTTTGGCTGGTAAAGTAAAAAGATTGATTAAAATTTCATTAATTCCATATTTATGAAGAAGCAAAATATGGTGTTCGAGAAGCGGTTTGCCTTGGATATTAATCATCACTTTTGGAATCTTTTTAGTCAAAGGATAAAGTCGAGTTCCTTTCCCTGCTGCCAGAATTATAGCCTGCATGGTTTTTTGTTATTAAAAAAGTTAACGGGTTAACGCGTTAACGTGTTGAAATAAATTTTATCGATGCTTCAAATAAATTTTTTGCAATATAATCAGGTTTTACATTAAACTTTCTATCTTTACCTCCGTAACCTGTTTTCAATAAGATGCTAGGTATTCCTGCATTTTTAGCTGTTTGAATGTCCCTCGTCGAGTCACCGATTAAAAAAGAATTTTCGAGTGCAATTTTAAAATTTTTAACAGCTTTTTTAATTAACCCAATGTTTGGTTTTCTATCTTGACAATCTTTTCTATATTTTGAAAGATCTGCATTTGGATGGTGAGGACAGAAATAAATTGCGTCGATTCTGGCACCCTTTTTTCCCAATCTTTTTAATAACTCCATATGAATTTTTTTTAGCCTTTCTTCACTTATCCAGCCTCTTGCCACTACAGGCTGGTTGGTAATGATGATGACCAAAAAGCCACTTTGATTGAGTTTTCTTATGGCGTCAGCCGCATGGGGCAGGAGTGTAAGTTGTTTGACGTCTCTTAGATTATCAACTTCTCTATTAATAACACCGTCTCTATCTAAAAAAACTGCTTTTTGCATAAATGTTATTTCCTTTTGAGGAGGTGGTCAAAATAGTCCTTGAAATACTGTGTCATAAGATGGAGTATCGTAGCATGTACGCTTTCAACAACACTGTATTCTCCTTTTTCTGTCTGAATATGAATCTTGGCATCGGCAAGTTTGTTCAAAGCTCCTCCGTCAAAACCTGAAAGGCCAATGATTTGAACTTTATGTTTCTTGGCAAACCTAACTGCTTTTATTACATTTAAGGAATTCCCAGAGCTTGAAATGGCAATGATAATGTCATTATCCTGTAAATAATTTTGGAGGGGACCTAAAAAAACCATATCGTACCCAATGTCGTTTGCCCAAGCGGTTAATTCTTCTTCTGTTGTTGGTAGTCGAATTGCCTGAAATCGACGTACACTTTTATCTAAGTGATGGCTAAAAACAGTTTTGTTGAAATCACTGACCCAGTGAGTAGCTAAAGCTAAGGATCCGCCGTTGCCAAAAACATAAATTTTCCCATCCTGTTCATATACTGCTTCCAGGAGGTTGAGGGCTTTAGCTATTTCAATAACTGGTAATTTACTGAGCGCTATATTCATTTTTTGGGTAAACTTTTTAATATAATTTTCCATTGTTTTTAAGATCAGCGTTAAATAATATTTCTGCGCCGGATTGTACAAAACGAATTGGGATTTCTCTAAATTCTAACAACTTTAGACTTTGAGCCTTTTTTTTCAGAGCTTTTCGAATGGACTGTTTTTTTTCGAGTGGTGTAATAAATAATAAGCAACCTCCTCCGCCGGCGCCCAGGATTTTTCCTCCCCAAGCTCCAGCTTTTATTCCCCCCATATAAAGTTCGTTAATGACAGAATTTGAAATTGTTGAGGCTAAGCTTTTTTTATAAAGCCATGCCTCATGAAGTAATTTTCCCAGCATTATTATTTTTCCGGCAAAGAGATATTTCGTAAACTCTTCCACTGAGTTTGCCATTTTTTTTAACACTTTAATTTTTTTTTGAATATTTACTTTTTGTTCCTTTAGGACACTAGAAGCATCGCGAGTCAACCCCGTGAAAAAAACGAGAAGATGATTTTCAAATTCAAGCTTTTTTCGGTAATCCAGAAGCAAGGGCTTTACTACGACCGAATTATCTGACTGAAAGTCAATGATATTTAATCCACCAAATGCTGCTGCATATTGGTCTTGTTTGCCAATTGGTTCACCAAGCAATGTTAACTCTAACCGACAGGCAAGTTCAGCAGCCTCAGCTGAATCTAATTTTTTACCCAGAAAAGCAGATAATCCTTTAAGAAGGGCGACAGAAAAACTTGACGATGAACCCAAACCGGTCTTAGCAGGCAAACTTGCAAAAGAAGCAATTTCAATCCCTTTTTTTATGCCAAGATCGAGCAACGCCGCTTTAATACGCGTATGTTCCAGCAAAGCGGGTTTTTTTACAGTTTCCGAAATAGAATATCGAGCAGAAATGTAGGGAATGAGAGGAGTTCTATTGATAACGACGTAGACGTATTTATCTACCGTTGTAGATATAACTCTACCGGGAGAACGTTGATAAAAATCAGGTAGATCGGTTCCTCCACCGACAAAACTAATTCGCAGAGGTGCACGAACAACAATCATAGTTATGAACGTTTTATGGCTTGAATTATAATAATTCTTCCCTTTGTCAAAAATGTTTTAGTCAAAAGATTGCTCGCGACATAAAATCGAGAACCGAGGTTAAAAACGTCGACATTTTTTTTATTTGTAATGAAACCGTGTTTTTCTAGAAGTAGCTCTAAGGCTTGGAAAGTGAAATAACGGAGGTGTCCAGAATTTGGTGGTTCAATTTCGTTTTCTATCATCCAGGGAATTTTACCTAAAAGAATTGTTATTCGTGATCCAAGCGAGGCTAGATTTGGGGTCGTGATAATGAATTGACCGTTGGGCTTTAATAGCCTATAGATTTCTTTTAAAAATGTATTTACATCGTATAGATGTTCTATAACTTCACCAGCCAGAACGGCATCAAATTCATTTTTAGGGAATGGGAGTTTTTCATCAACCGTTTTTACCCATCTTGCGTCGAGCTTTTTTTTTCGACAAAGAGAAATCGCAGGTTTTGAATTATCAACGCCGACGACATATTTTGCCCGTTTTTCTTTAAGAATCTGCCGCATAATATATCCATCCCAACATCCAATATCGAGAAGTTTTTCACAGGGGTCTATCATTTGGATCATCTTATTAATTCTTATTTCTGTCATTGGATTGAGTTCTTGAGTATAGGAGTGGGAGTATCTTTTTGAGTTCGATTTTGTCGTATCCATACATAGAAAATCTGAAATTCTAAATTCGAAATCCGAAATAAATTTTAATATCTAAAAATTAAATCCAAAATAATACCAAACTCTTTTTTGGCAATTTTATCCCAATCGTAGAGATTGGCAAATTTTTTTGCTTCAAGCGACAAAAGATTTTTTGTTTTTTGAGTAGACTTATAATATTCTTGAATTTTTTTTACAACTTCTTTTGTGCTGCCGTTTTCTATTATATAAAGACATTTCCATTTTTTTAGTATGTTTTGTTGAGAAGAGACTACTTTCATATTGTAAACTATTGCGGGTAAGCCAAAGGAAAGTCCCTCAAGAATTCCAATAACAGGAAATAACGGCTCGTATCTCGCCAGATGTAGGAATAACTGGCTTGCAGATAAAATTTTTCGTTTCTTTTCTTCCGACACCGATCCAAAAACAGAAATATTTTTGTCTAATTTAAATTCAGTAATTTTCTCTTTTAGTGATTTCAATATTTGATCGTCTGCTTGACCCATCAGAGCTAATTTTGCGTTCGGGATTTTTTTTATAACCTGGCTCCAGACGTCAAGTAATTCGAATACGCCTTTTTGGACAGTCATTCGTCCCAAATAAACACCCAAAAATTTTTTTTTAACTTTTGGTAGAGGAAAAGAACTATCAACGCCTGATGGTGTGAAATCAATCGATTCTTTTCTGTAATATTTTTTTAAGGCAGATATGAGATCCGGGCTTACGGTAAATATATAATCGACTAAGTTGACTGTACGTTTGATAAGAAAGGTACTTTGTAAAGTTGCATAAATTGTAAGAATGCTTCTAATAATACTCTGTCCGCTTTTTCGAAGTTTTTGGTAATAAGTGAATACACTTTTATCGGGAATTTCAAAGTTTAGAATATCGACGACCAATCGGATTTGGGGGAATTGCAGCTTAAGAATAATAGCAGGTAGATAAAGGTGAAAAAATTCTCCGATCGGAACGTAGAGCACTTTCGGTTTATACTGTCGTATAAGTTTTTTAGCTGTGAAATAGACAATCCAAGCTGTTGTAATATTTTCAAGCATAAACCATAAGATAAAAAATCTTTTTTCAAAAACCTTTATTAGTCGAGGTGTTTGATACCGGATGAGTTCATTTTCTGACGCGACGTCGCTGTAGATGGTTGGAGTGTTATCGAGCAGTTTAAATCCGATTGTTTTGGGAGCTCGTTTCAGGAATTCGCTAAGCCTAATGTATCCGCCGGCATTTTTTGATAAATATGTCTGGTGCCAACTTAATATGAGTAGATCGATACGCTTCATTTTAGATAGTTTGTTAGATAGTCTGTAAGATTTTTCTAATTTTTACTCTTTCGTCAGAAATTACTATAAATTTTCCCTTGAGTTGTTCATTGAAAGATGAAAGAAAATGAGCGATTAAGTTTATAAGATTAGCTACAGACTCAAGTCTTAATCTGACAAGAATGACTCCAGTTGTTAGAAGTTTTTCCTTAAATACTAGATATCCAAAATCTTTGTCAGTTGTAACGAGAATTCTGTCTTCTTTCAAGGCTGTAAGAAGAATATCTACATCTTTAACTCCACGAGCAATATCTGCAATAGAATAAATATCGTATCCTAATTTTTTGAGATTGTTTGCAACTTGAAGTCCAAGGCTTTCATCAGCTATAAATTTTTCGGATTTTGTTAAAATCTTTTTCATCAAAATAGTAGACCTCTTCCTCGGTTATAACTTCATGAGCATATTTTATAGCTGCTTTTATATCTTCTCTTTTCAAATATGGGAAATTATGAAGGATTTCTTCAACCGTTTGACCTTGTGCAAGAAGTCGCAGTATTTGCTCCACAGTAATTCTTGTGCCGGTAATAACCGCTTTACCAAGCATTATTTTTGGATCTCTAATGATTCTTTGATTTTTCATAGAATAATTAAACCATATTGAGCATGTTTTTGCAATAAAGATATGGTTTAATGGGTAAACACGTTGACAATTTCCCTTATCTCTTTTTCGGTGAGTTCAGGATTGTTTCCAAAGTAGAGACCTTGCTCGTGGATGAGTTTGGCATTGGAATTTTTTAAAATATCGGTGTACCTACTCATATACTTCGAAAAAAAGGGCTGCTTAGTCATGTCTCCGCCAACAATTGGCCTAATCTCTATTTTCCAGTTGCATCTTCTTGCCAGATCGCTTCGAATTTTTTGTGATTTGCATATCACAGGGACGGCGAAATTTGATACAAAATCAATATGGGAAAATCTAATAGGGTAATATTTATCTTTGCGTTGGTATATTGGGATTGTCATCTTCAGGAAATTATTATTCCTTTTTTTGACAATTTCATCAATATAGCGAAGTTGTACGTTTCCGAGAAATCCAGCTATCTCGGTTGGCCTCAAATTAAAACCTAAATCATAAAAAGTGTATCTCGAATAAAAAAACAAATTGATCTTGTGTTTTTCTCTTATTTTATTTTGATGCAAAAGGCTTAAATTTCGATCCCAGCCGTGGGCTCTAACAATTCTCAACATTACCGCTAATCTTTCGCTATCTGTGCAGACGGCTCCGCCCTCCACTGTTGACATATGATGGCCTACATAAAAAGAAAAAGTGCTGGCTAAACTGAAGTTACCGAGCTTTTTACTCTTGTAGACAGTACCCATAGACTCACAATTATCTTCTATCAAAATAATCTTTCTTTCAGCGCAGATTTTTTTTATTTTATCAATGTCGTCGCAGAAACCGAGAAGATTGGTTAAAAAGACCATCTTTAGAGGATATTTTTTTAGTGTTTTCATGAGCATTCTACTGGAGACATTTAGCGTATCGATTTCTACATCAATGGGTACTGCCGAGAGTCCAAGCTGGATGAGAGGCATTACATTAGTTGACCAAGTTAGAGCAGAAAATCCTACAAGATTTCCTTTTTTTAATTTTTCCAAATTCAGAAGTGCTTGAATGATAGCTAAGTTAGCGCTGCTTCCGCTGTTAAGCATCACACAATGTTTTCTGCCCTGGTATCTGGCAAAATTTCTTTCAAATTTTTCACACTCAGGACCAAAACTAAGTTGTTTAGCTTTTTTTATAAAGTTAATTAGTTCCTTCTTTGTTTTTTCTTCTTGATAGAAAGTTGATTTGATCAGTTTAATCATATTACTAAATAATGGTGGGACATAATTACTACCGTTACTGTTCGAGCGAACGTAAGTGAGTCGAGAACCACCAACGAATAAAACTTCTCGACTTCGCTCGAAGAGTAATGACCCACCTTCTTATTAAATAGATTCCCGCTTTCGCGGGAATGACAATTGAGTCACTTGGATTTTGGATTTGATTTGACATTTGAGTTTTGAAATTTGGATTTATTAAAAGAATTATTAAATTTTAATTGTAACAAGATCATTGAAGCAATTGTAATAACATATAGACTTCCTGAAAGGATAATCCCTATCTTGTAAATCTTATCGGGTTTGAAGTTCGGCTGGGTTGTGGCATTTACGTCACAAAGTGCGCCGGTTCCGTAAAAATTCACTCTTATGACCTCGGTATTGCAGATATTCCAGTAGGGGGAAAAACTTTGGGAAAGGACATGGATTGCTTTTTTATTATCTTTGATTGAATCTTGAGATATCGGTTTATCAACCTCAATGATTTTTTTCGAATTAACTTGAGAATAAAACTCGTTTCTAAGTTTTTTATAGTCTTCAAACGGTATTAGCAAAAAATAATCTACATACAGCGATCCCGGTTCAAGATTTTCAATAGCTATGTTTACATTTGATTCTTTTAAGTCAACTTCCCCAAAGTCAATCCACTCCATTCCCTCACTTTTTTTTCTGAAGTTAACCATTTTCTTTGATTTATTGTCGATAGTAATTTTCAACGAGTTAGTTTGACCTGGCGCGCTTGCCGTACTTAGCAAGACCTTATATCTACCTTTTTTAAACTCGAAATTCTTATCTATTTTGTTTCCTTGACCCTCGGTCCGGATAATCTCCGGGTTATAGAAGACAATGCCTGGCTGGGTTAAAGAGCGCAAGTATTCGGCCGGAAAATAAAAATCTTTTGCCGAATCCCTCGGAAATCTCACCTCCGGGAAGAATGAAATTTTATACCGGTCCAAGCTCGTATAAAAGACGTCGTCCAAGGAAGAATTGTATAGTAACAGGTAAGGTGAATAGTTTTTAGCAAGAAGTTCGATCTGATTGGAATTAAGATTTATTAAGGAGAGTTTTCCCGAGAGATATTTAACTCCCGGTACGTCTCCAAAATAATATACGGCGTCTTTTTCTTTTACAGCTTGTTTGTTATAATCTACAATTTCGAAAAGAGTAAAACCGCTGACTGCGTTGAGTTTTTTAAGCTTAGGGTTTTTATCTAAACTTGCAAGAACTTTTTCATATTCGGGAAGGCTGTGGTCAACGATCATGAATCTGACCATCTCCTCTCCCAGTCTTTCCGCTGTCCAGGGTTGATCCAGGTTTAACTCGAGATAATCCAGGTAGCGGGAAGACCAGTCGGTCATTGTTCTATTGGATACTGCTAGGTTTTTTGAAAGAGGGAAAAGTATATGGAAGACGTTGTAATAGGAAGATGGTAGCAAGTTTTTAGGAAACCAGTCGTATTGGCCGATGTATTTGTCGTTTGGATAAATTGCTACCCTGAAATTGCCTTTCTCTTCGCTGAGAAACCGGTTTAATTTTTCGTACTTGTCAGGCAGTTGAAAAGGAACGATAATATTTCCAAAGTTACCGGAAGTAAAACTTGGACTTACGTATAAGAGGAAAAATACAAATAGACCAACCGCAATAATTGAAGATTTTTTTCCAAATAAATGATAAATTAAGAAAAAAGCGTAAGGAACGAAAAGTGATAGACTAAACAAATAAAGAATCGCAAACTTACCGACATCCCTGAACGGCTTAAACAAAAAAACATTAGAGAAAAGATACATGAATATCTTTTCAAAGGGATAGTTTATTCCCCAGGAAAAAATAATCCCTGAGGCAGCCACAAGAAAGAGATAGAGAAACTTTCTTTTAATTTTAGATAAAACTAAAAAAGCCGGAATAAATAGCATAATGGCGAGGAAGGGAATCAGGAGCTTATAGCTTATTACAGTTTTGTATTGTATTTCGCCGACAAAGGCTTTTTCTGATCCGCTCCCATTGGCGATAAGCTCGTTAAATTTTGTCGATTTAGACGTTATATTCACATAGGAAGAAGAATAATAGGGAGTTTCGATATAGGCTAATTTTTCGGGGTAGAATAAAGCCGGAAGCCAGATGTGAATATTCAATAAGATGCCTATCACAAGTGAGGCTAGGACAAAACTCAAAATCTTTTTGATTTTCTCTTTATCCGGAACGATAAAGATGAGGAAATAAAAAAATAACAGGATTAGATAAAGACTCAAAAGTTGGGGCATAGCCCAGACAAGTTGAGCGATAATTAAGCCAGATACGAAAATATAAAAGTAACCTTTTTTTGGATTTTTTTCTTCGATACCCTTGAGCGTACAAAGAAGCAGAAGCGGAAACATAGCGTGTCCTAAGCTATAGCGCAGATGTCCGGCAGATATTCTTGAGCTCATTTGGCCGCTTACGCTATAGATTACAGATGCAACAAAACTCAAAAGGTTCAAAACGAAAGGCAGTTTCGTAATATCTTTAAACCAAAACTTAGCCAAAAAATACATTCCAAGAAAAGGCAGAAAGATGCTGAGGATGATATACATTTTGCTTGAAAAATTAGCAAAGATGAGTTGAAAAATGGAAAGAAGCGATAAAAACGGAAGATTGTATCCGGGAGGAATGACAAAAAAAAGAGGGTTTAGTCCATAGCTTGTTGAGATGCCAATATTTGAGTGTCCTAAACTTGTATAGTCTGTCCAGGCATTTAAAAATTGTTTTAGGAAAAAGAAATAATCAACTGAACCAAAAAACTCGCCATAGAGTATCTGTCCACTTGTAAATAAGAATTTTCTAGAAAAAAAAAGCGTTAACCCGACGAAGATTATAAAAGGATAAAAAGTTATCAGTCTTTTTTTCATAAACTTTTTTATATTATTAACAGGATTTACGCACTCAGCCGTCATCGCGAGTCCCGCCAAAGGCGGGACGTGGCGATCTCAAACGAGATTGCTTCCCCCGAGTACTCGGGGTCGCAATGACAATCTAAACTAAAATTAACCACGCAACTTCTATTATTAATCAACTTACAGCCAAAAATTTCCGATACCAATGAATTGTTTTCTTTAATCCTGCGTTAAGTGAAACTTTCGGTTCCCATTTTAATATTCTTTTGGCCTTTTTCCAAGAGACATACTGTGAGGGTATCTCATGTTCTCTACCCTCTTCAATTCTTTTTATCACAAGTTTTTTAGATGAAAGTTTTATAATTTTTTTAATTAAAGCTTCTATAGTTATTACTTCGCCGGTTCCAAAATTAAAAATACGATTTGTTCCTAGCTGCGGTTTAAGGCTTGCTAATTTTATATAGGCATCGATGGCGTCATCAATATATAGAAAGCTTCTTTTAACTTTTCCTCCCCACATGGTAGGTGGTCTGTCAAGCAAAGCGTTTTTTATTGTTTTGGGAATAAGACGTTCAAAATTTAAATCTCCGGGTCCATATATATTAACAAAACGCGGGATAAAGACTGGTAGATCGAATGTTTCCGCGTAGGATTGAGATATTATATCGGTCGCCGTTTTCGACGTCTCGTAAGGCCTTGATGGTTTTGGTGGATAGTCTTCAAGATATGGAACAGTATTATTACCATAGACGTGCGAGGTTGAGGGAATTATTACTTTTTCCAAGCCGTTTTGCCGGCAACATTCTAGTATGTTTAGTGTTCCTTGAATGTTAGTTTTAAAAGTATGATAAGGGCTGGTTTGACCTGTCTGTACAATTGAAACTCCGCCTAAATGGATACATATGCTGACATTAAGTTTCTTCAGTAGCTTAGAGAGAGCGGAACGGTTAAGTACGCTTAACTTAAAAGTATTTTTTGACCTGTGTGTTCTGGAAGTTCCGAAGACAACAGCTCCCGAAGATAGGAGTTTTTTAGCAAGATGTGAGCCTACAAATCCGGTAATACCCGTTATTAAAATTATTTTATTTTTGAGCGATTGTATAGTGTTCATTTCAAAACATCGGCTCGATATGACGTTTTTCGCACACCGACACCCCGCTTATCGGGGCCCCTCGGTGATAGCTTAAAACGCATATCTTCGCCTGGTTTAACTATATTTTTAAGTTTTGAGATAACTTATTTTTCATTTCTTCATCAAAAGGCCAAGCAAGCCGGCCAAGACTTCACCGCCTCTTAATAATATCATGCCGAAAGTTAAAAAAGGGTGTTTTAACAGCAGTTTCCAGTGTTTAATATAGGCAGACTTTATTGGAAAAAATTGAAATACGGCAATTGTTGGTCTTCTTTTCAGATATTCTTTGAAAGCCCTGCTGTAATAATATTTTTTTTTGATCCGGTCAAAGAATTTGGTTTCACCTTCGTCATGGTTGATGTGGCTTTTTGTTTTCCCTATTTTCCCTATTGACTCCATCTTGTAGTGAAAATCCGAATCCTCTACTCCAACTATGGAAGGGTCGTAAAGGCCGACTTTTACGGCTTCTTTTTTGCGGAAAAACCGGCAACATTCATTTAAACCTTTTTCCAAGTAGACGGTAATATATCTGTCCAAAGAGACACATTTTGTCCAAAAGCCTTTGCCTATCGATTTCTCCGGTATGGTTAAAGCCACATACTTACCTTCTTTTAAACTCTCATAGCATTCCTCGACAACTTTCAGCGTGAGATACATATCCTGATCTAAGATTAAAATATATTCGCCTTTTGCTTCCTTGATGCCGCGATTTCTTTGAATACTACGTTCTGGCCCGTCTTGGTAGTATTTGGCATATTGCTTGATAATTTTTTGGCACTTTTTTTGCTCGTTTTTAGCGTAGTTTTTACCATCAACCACAATTATTTCTAGGTTTGGATAGGTTTGTTTTTTTACAGATTTCAGACATTTCTCAATGGTTCTTCTAGAGTTGTGGGTTGCGATAGCAACAGATATTAAAGGTAGCTTCGTTTTTTTCATAATCGAAGAATTTTTTTAAATTCTTTATAACTCCGATCAAAGGTAAAGGATTTACTGAAATTCAAAGCATTTCTTTGCAATCTTTTATAAAGAAATTTGTCTTTGAACGCTCTGATAATATTTTTAGCCATATCATCTGGTGTATTATCTCTACAAACTAGTCCAGTAATATTATTTTTCACGCTATCTCGTAATCCGTCTACATTATAGACAATGGCGGGCGTACCTTTACTGTTTGCTTCGGTTATGACTAAACCCCAACCTTCTTTTACCGGCGTAGCTAGTAATAGATGACAATGTTCCATCAGCTGTGATTTCCTTTTTTCATCGACTCTTTCAAGATAGGTAATATCTTTTTTATAGAGAGATGAATTGATAACTCTTATTACTTTATGACCATAAGAGTTATTTGAATCTCCGGCGACGATGAGCTTTAACTGCGGAATCTGTTTCTTGGCTATTTCAAAGGCTTCGACTTGGTGATGGGTTCTTTTCATGGAGCGAATTGAACCGAAAGAAAGAAGGGTGAATTCGAGGGATTTAGCGAGCTTGCGGAATCTGCGTATATTGATACCGACAGGAAAGATAAATATATTTTCTTTTTTAAACCCATATTTAAGAAGGTCTTTTTTTGTGCTTTCCGATTCGGTGATGACCTTATTCTTATTAAGAAATTTCAGATATATGGGTTCAAGCAGATAGCCAATGAGGCTAAGCGGAAAGGGAAATTGGTAAAACCATATTTCCCGGCAGAGTTGATAAATAAGTAGAATTCTTTGCGGTTTGTTTTTGAGATTCCTCGCTTCGCTCGGAGTGACGGAGAGGGAACTTGTATAGAGTTGGGTGAAAAAAGGAATCGTGTTGACTTCTTCGATTATGAGGTCCGGCCAGCTTTGCAGATGTTTTCTAAAATAGCGAAAAGCTTTCCAATAGACAGTATATCTATTCCCTACTCTGATGATGTCGTAGCCGTTCCTGGTTTCTTTTTTCTTTGCTCCTTTATATCCGGCTACCAAAAATTTTAGCTGATGTCCGTCTTCAACCAGTCTTTTAGCAAACTCTTCGTTGATTAATTCTGCTCCTCCGGCCTGCGGATTTTTTTTATCTTTCCAAGTAAACCAGAGAATATTCATTTTTTATTGACAATAAGTTTTTTGTGTGGTTTTTTATAATAATTGAGAATGTTTTTGCGATAAAAAATGGCTAGAGTATCTTGAAGAATGCCAATAATTGACCTTAAAGTGGCTGACGAGGTGAGAGGACTCAAAGTATAGTCTAACTTTATAGGTGCTTCAAAAATTCTCTTAAATCCAAGGCTGCTTGCGACGACAAGAGTTTCCAAATCTCCAGCAAACCTTTTTTCAACAAGTCTGGGAAGAACTTTTTCCAAGACTTTCTTTCTGAAAATTTTTATTCCGGCTTGAGTATCGTGTATCTTGATGCCAAATAAAAACTTGATGAGGAGATAGTATCCGTAACTTAAAATTTTTCTCATGATTGAGTATTTGACGAAGGAGGCGGGATGTCTTTTTGAGCCGACGATTATGTCTGCGTCGTACCATTCCATATGCTCAAGAAGCATTGAGATGGCGTTTGGATCGATTTCCATACCGGAGTCAATAAACATAACATAATCGCCTATTGCTTTTTTCATACCTAGCCTAACGGCATAACTTTTGCCTTGATTTTTAATGTAACCTATTGTTTTCACGCCCGATATTTTTGCATTCTTAATTTTCTGCAGTGATTTATCAGTAATGCCGTCAACGACGGTTATGATCTCGTGGGGATAGCGGATCTTATCGATAATCTTTTTTATCTGTCGAAGATTTTTAACGATAGTTTTTTCCTGTTTGTAGACCGGGATGACAAGGCTTAAGAGATGATATAGATTTTTCTTTTCCATCGGTTGATATTATAGCTAAACTTTTTTCTATTTTTCCTATACAATATTTTTATGGGTGGGAAATTATTCTTCGAGCGGAGCTTAAGCGGAGTCGAGAAGGAGCCAAAAATTGTTCTCGACCAGGCTTAGCGTAGTTCTCGACAAGCTCGAACAATAACATTGTCTCCCGGTCACAATAATTTTATGCTGAGAACATTTTATACAATTTTTCTCGTCATTTCCTTCAGCCTGATTGGGAGGTTGGAAGATTCACCACTTTTTTTTATCATGCTTAGCGCATTCGTATTTGCCATGTTAATTAATTTTAAACTTATTGCAAGTACGGTTTATTTTATTCAACAAGATATTAAGCGCTACAGCTTTAACAAACAGGACTTTCTGAAAAGACTGATTTTGGCAGAAATCTGGGTTGCGGCAGTGTTTATTGCCAGAAACGCGGGAGGCGCTGGCTGGCTTTTTGGAGCTTTGGATGATGGCACTCTACTCTTTTTTAGCCTGCTTGGATTGTTGGTCCTTTTAAAGAGTTCTTCTACGACAAGCGCTCTTTTATCAGTTGTTGCCATTACATACGCGGCATTTTTTACTATTTATAAATTCGAAAAAACAGGAGATCTTTTTACCATCTTGACTTTCTATTTCTTTACCTGGGCGGTTATACAAGCGTTTCGAAAATCAGCTATAATATGAATCTATTAGGTTTAGCACGGCAGGTAGTTATATTTTTCTATGAGGTTATTAAATTTCTTTGCTGGTTCTTGCCGGTGCTTTTTTTCTCTTTTCTTGCCTTGAGTTTTTTATTTACATATCTTTTCCCTGACTTCCCGATCGAATTTATCCAAACAACCGTTCTCTCTCTCAGGAATTTCGAATTGGGAGCAGTTCTTTTGCTGATGTTTGTTTTAACAATTTTGGGAATATACTTCCGTCACAAAGAAAAAAAAATCGTGGTTGAATTTCTGCCTTTTAAAAGCAGGGATGAGATGATTGTTACTTTAATCATTTCCTTCTTTTTCAGCACTTTCTTTATTAAAAGTTTCTTTGAATTTAAGAAGCTTGAACCTGTTTTAATCATATTTTTAACCTTTTTCTTTTTTGCTCTTTTACCCCAGTTATTACTATTTTATTCCTTCATTGATTTTAGTTATTTTAAAAAATTAATTAGTTCCTCGAATGAAGCAAGACCGAGTTTATCCGAAATTAAACAGTTTTCACAGGTGATAATGGGGTTTGTAAAGAAGACTATATTAATACTTGTGAGGCTCGTTTTTTTTATTTTTATTTTATTATTTTCTGCTTTTTTCTTTAAAAAACTTTCTTCCCTTATTTTTAATGCTTTTCTAGAATCTAAATTTCTTTTGATTATACTTTTTAGCTTTATTTTATTTTGTTTTGGTTACTTAGTAGGTTTTTATATATTCACATTTTTAGGTCATTTCAAAAAATTAATAATAAATTTTTCTAAAAAAACTTATGAAAAAAAAGAATATTTAATAAGAGCCATATTTTTTTCTTGGAGATTTATTAAAATGACGCTAATAGGATTTGCCATAATCTCCTTATTTACTATTATTGTCATTCTTGTTGTGGTTTTTCTGACATGGCAGTTAAACAGATATTCCGACTATCAAAGAAGTCTGCGTGAGAATTTGACTATAATGTCTGTTGTCCCGGCTATGACAACGCTGGCCCAAAAAGTTAGACTAGAAGGGTATAATTTTGGCTGGAAAGTGAACAAAGGAGACAAATTGATGAGTAATTATGGCAAAGTTGTTGTGGATGAATGGAAGGGAGAAGAGCTTATTTTTATCGTGCCCCTGCATTGGAAAGAAGGAATTGTCAGACTGTGGATTGAGAGAAATAAAGATGATCTGCCGGAAGGTGAATTGATAAAAAGCAATGTAGTTAGACTTAAAATACTTTCCAGATGGGATTTCTTTCCTGCGGAAGAGGAGCTTCGGAATAAGGACCCTCTATCATATTTTAAACGTGCTGTTAAGAAGATCCGAAGAGCGCTTTTCTTGAAAGCACCATATTTTCCCTAACTAGGATCCACACACCCTCAGGGTGTGAAACTTATCCACGCACACCCTGAGGGTGTGGCGTAACTTTTTTGAATGTTGTTATAAGATATGCCGCTAGATAAACTAAGAACACAGCGGCAGAAAAGAAGATATTGAGTGTGGTAATGGCAGAGAGTTTTTTCGGGATCAGATAAAACAAAACAATATAGATGGGTAGTAATACGGGTAAAATGAGTGCCAAAGGAGAGTTTTTTGCCAAATAGAAACTATTAAGGAATGTTAGAGCTGCATAAAAAGATCCAAAAATACTGGCTCTGGCCAAAAAGGGAGCCACAGCTTGAAACTTGCTACCAAAAAAAAATGTAATAATAAAAATTGCAAAATTTTTGTAGAATACAAAACTAACCAACCCCACAAAGAGAAGAACTACAAGAGAATATATTAAGGTCTTGTTTTGAGAACTTTCACTTTTAGTACCTGCAATAAATACAAAGCTAAGTGATATTAATGGGCCAAGTAAATATAAAATTATTTTTGCAAAGAGAGACCAAGAGCTGTAAATTCCTGCATCTTCCGCCAGGAAAAATTTTTTCACAAGAACTATATCAATATTATTTAAGAGAGTAAGAGACAGAGTTGAAATGAAAATAATAACAAATTGTCGGCTTTTAAAAATATGCAAAATGCGTCTTTCTATTTTTTTCGGTGCAGATTCAATTTTTTTTCTTAAGTTGTTAGTAACTACTGTTTTACTCAAATAAAACAAGAAAAAGCTAGAAAGGATTAGAAAAAAAAGTACGGTCGCTAATCCGTCAATCCCTGCGGTCACAAGCAACGCTCCCAAAAGTTTAAGGAAGGTTGCGAAAACGCCAATCAAAGAAAAGGCTAAAAAAAGTTTCAATCCCTGTAAAGCGCTTCCATAGAATGTCGATAAGAGGGCAAGAATAATTAGTGGAAAGAGTGACCAGGCGGCAAGAGGAGTTAAATTTGTAAGAATTGGCAGAAGTGGAGTAAATAAAATAGGTAGAATTGCTATAAACCACCACCTCCTGATTTTTTCCCAAAAAAGAGTTTCTAAAGTGTAAGTGTAGGCAACTCGGTTTTGGGATGTAGCACTGATTTTTTGCACAAGAAGCGTAGAAAAGACAACCGTTGGAACTAACGCTATGATTAAGTAAGAAAATAAGGCTGAAATCTCCGCATAACCCTTTGGTCCAAGGCTTCGGCCAGCCAGAAAGTTAAACAAATAATTCATGATATGGATAACAAAGGAAGAGGCGGTATAAAATATTCCTCCCTTGAAGAATTCGTTACTCCAGATTTTTTTTGCGGTTTTAAGCATGGTTTTTAGTTTATTTTATTATGATTTATTTATTCAGATTCCGTCAGTCGCTTCCTTCCCACAAGTGCTCAGATTTGATTTGTTTAAAAAGTATAGTCAGTCTCAGAATAGAATAATTCTTTACTTTTTATAAGGTTTTTCTAATATCTTTCTTGCGCGCTTGTGGGAACCCTTCCTCGACTGCCACCTGCCTAATTAGTTGGTTAGATTTGGAGAGTAAATTCTACTCTATTATTTCTTCTCCTTCAAAAAAGACTTCTTCTTCACCGGCGCCAGAAGATTGGGAGGATGCGTCAGTTGATTCTGGAGGCGCAAAAGCAAAAGTAGTGAGAATTGTTTCGTTAAGGTCGAGCATTGTTTCTCTTGTGGCTTTTAGTTCAGTCGTTATCGTAAAAAGAACACCCGTGTCGTAGGCAACGGTTATAACCTTATCATTTTTCTCGTATTGTTTTGCTTCTAAGTCTGCAAGTTTGATCTTTTTCAAAGTTTCTTTTTTTATTTTTGCTGGGTTTTGAGTAAGCCAATCGTCGAGGGATTTTGCACTGGTTGTTTCAACCTGAATTGTAGTTTTGTTTTCCATCCCGTCGGATGCAATGGTAAGAGACGAGTAGACATTTTCATTTATTTGATTTGCTGTTGATACAGCAAAATTGTCAGGATATTTAAATTTAAAACCAGAGGAATCTATATATTCTTTCAGATTTTCTGACAATACTTGCTGTTTTTCTTCGATAAGCTTTTGGTTTTTTTCTCCAATTGGAGATGTGATGGTGTCTTTTTTGGTCAGGTTAATGAGCAAAACTACGGAAATACCAATTACCAAAATAATTCCAATTAAAAAAACAACCAGATTTTTTGACATACATTAAGTATAATAATATATATGAAAAAAGCAATTCTAGTAGCTAGCTTTTTTTATTTTGCAATTTTTATTTTAGCTAGTAACGTGGAAGCTCGCCTTCTACCTCGTTTCCAGAGTAAGGGCGGATCCAGAGGAGTAGTTTACTCTGGATTAATTGTTTCACCTCGCTTAAGATCAGACAGGAAAGCGCTGGTTGTAGCATTTAACAACCTGCAAAAAGTAAAAAATGTCACCTACACTCTTATATATCAGACGAACGGTAAAGATGAAGGAGTGAGCGGGTCAGTTGACTCGTCCTCCGGTAACAATCTAAGTAGAGAACTTTTGTTTGGAACTTGTTCTTCCGGAGTCTGTCGGTATCATGCCAATATTGCCAATATGAAGTTGGAAATTTTGTCCGAATTACCCTCAGGAAAGAAGTCAATTAAAAGATTTCGCATCAGAAGAATTTAACTGCTAAGTAGGTTATAGATATCCTCACTTTTCTTACCTGATATAATTAAGCAGTGGAAAAAAATTTGACCAAAATTGTTGCCACGATTGGTCCGGCCTGTCAGTCAGAAGAACTGATAAAACAGTTAATTCTTAGTGGAGTAAATATATTCCGTTTTAATTTTAAGCACAACGTAATAAAGTGGCACGATCGGATGATTCAGAGGGTTAACAAAATCGCGTCCAATCTTGGCGTAAGAGTCGGCACTTTGATTGATCTGCAGGGGCCAGAAATTCGCATAAAACTTCCCAAAGATAGCCTTATCATCAGCAGGGGTCAAATTTTACCTTTTTTTTCCATAACCCATCCCCAAATTTTTCCCCATCTTCGATCGGGGCAAAATATATATGTGGATGATGGCAAATTCAAATTCGTCTTCAGCAAAAAATCCGGCAAGAGCTTTCTTGCTTCAGAGTCGGAAGGAGTGCTTTTAGATAAAAAAACCTTAAATATTCCTGGAGTTGATTTCCCCTTTCCGGTACTGATCGATCGCGATTTTCAGGGACTACATCTGGCGGCTCGAAATCAGGTTGATTATGTTGCTTTGTCATTTGTTCGAACCGAGAACGACATTGACGTTTTGCGAAAAGAAATGAAAAAATTTGAACTGAGCGCTTCTGTCGTTGCTAAAATTGAAACAAATAAGGCTCTGGATCATCTTGATAAGATTTTAACTGTGAGCGACGGGATCATGGTGGCGCGTGGAGATTTGGGTGTTGAGATACCTCTTGAGGAAGTGCCATACCAGCAAAAAATTATTATTAAAAAATGCATACTTAAGGGAATTCCGGTTATTACTGCAACACAGATGCTTGAGTCAATGGTCACGTCTCCTCTTCCGACGAGAGCCGAGATTTCCGACGTAGCCAATGCCACCTATGACTTGACCGACGCGGTAATGTTATCCGGGGAAACCGCAACCGGCAGCTATCCCGTACAAGCGGTGGAGATAATGCAAAAAACGCTTTCCTTTAATGAAAAAAAGAATCTGGTTGATAGCAGACTTAGATTTAATTTTAAAGTTGAGAAAGAAAGCGAACTTTTAGCTGAAGCGGCATACGGACTCTGTCGATCTTTAAGTCATAAAAAAAAGAATTTTGCAGGTTTTATTGTTTTTACTGCAACCGGGCAGTCTGTTCGAGCTTTATCCAGGTACAGAGCTCTTTACCCAATCTTTGCCTTTACCCGCAACGTTAGGATTGCCGATCAGTTAACTGTGAGTTTTGGAGTAATTTCATTTACGCTGAATGAACAAAAACTAGAAAAGGCCCTCTCAGTATTAAAAAAATCCAAATACATAAAAAAAGGAGATGTTCTTATAATCCTTTACCCCACACCAAACAAAGGTACTCGAGTAATGGGGTTAAGCAACGTGAATTGATAAAAATATGAATTTTATCCGTAATTTCGCCATCATAGCTCACGTGGATCACGGAAAATCTACCCTTGCGGATAGGTTTTTGGAACTGACGGGAGTTGTCGAACGAGGGAAACATGAAGAACAACTTTTAGATAGAAATCCGATTTCAAGAGAAAGGGGAATTACCATAAAATTGGCTCCTGTTAGAATGTTATATGAGTTAACGAGTTCACGAGTTAACGAGTTAAAAAAAGAACCCGTTAACCCGTTAACACGAAAACTGGATAACAGTTTTTATGTGTTAAATTTAATAGATACTCCAGGTCATGTTGACTTTTCTTATGAAGTTGATCGGACTTTGGCATGTGTTGAGGGCGTCATTCTTCTAGTTGACGCAACCCAGGGGATGCAAGCCCAAACGATCTCTAATGCCCATAAAGCTATAGAAAAAAATCTTACGATCATTCCAGCCGTCAATAAAATCGATCTGCCGAATGCAGATGTCGAGGGCACTAAAAAACAGGTGACTGATTTTCTTGGGGTCAAAGAAGGCGAAATATTTGAAATTTCTGCAAAAACCGGTAAGAACGTAGAAATTTTGCTAAAGGCGGTTGTCGAAAAAATTCCATCTCCTTCAACACACCCTCAGGGTGTGGAAAAATTGCAGGCGCTGATTTTTGATTCCTATTATGATTCTCATCGTGGCGTTATTGCTTTTGTAAGGGTATTTGCCGGGAATATCAGAAAGGGATTTAAAGTTCGACTGGCTTCGAACAAAGAAGAGTTTGAAGTTTTGGAGACTGGTTATTTTTTGCCGGAATTAAAACCGGCAATGCAATTAGAAGACGGAGAGATTGGTTATATTGTCACAAATCTCAAAAATATTCACAAAGTTCGCGTGGGTGACACGGTGGAGAACGTAAAGGCAAGTGAAGACTTATTTCTACCAGGTTACAAACAAGTAAAGCCGCTGGTTTTTGCTTCAATATTTCCAACAGATACCAACGACTATCTTAATTTAAAAAAGGCATTAGAAAAACTATATTTAAACGATTCGTCTTTAGAATTTTCAGTTATACATAGTAAAGCCTTGGGAACAGGATTCCGAGTAGGATTTTTGGGCCTTCTGCATGCAGATGTCGTGCGCGAAAGATTGGAGAGAGAATTCAACTTGAATTTAATTTTATCACCTCCACAAGTTAATTACCAATACGGCAGTAATCGATTTTCAGAACCTTGGGTAAAAGTTAACGTTGTGACACCACAAAAATATTTAGGCCAGGTTATGCAGCTTTGTCAAAACTATCGAGGTCAATTTATTACTATGGATAATAAGACTCAAGTTACATTGATCTACGAGATGCCAATGTCAGAGATGATATCCGATTTTTATGATAAATTAAAAAATCTAAGTTCTGGCTACGCTTCTCTGGACTGGGAATTTTCAGAATATAGGGAAGTTGAGGCTGATAAGCTAGCATTGCTTTTAAATGGGGATCCGGTAGATGAATTTTCAGAAATCGTGGTTAAAAAAAGAGCAAATGAAAAAGGTCAGATACTTGTAAAAAAATTGAGAGAATTAATTCCCAGACAGCAATATGAGATAAAAATCCAAGCACAATATAAAGGAAAAATAATTGCTTCCGAGCGAATTGCACCTTACCGAAAAGATGTAACTAAAAAATTATATGGAGGCGACAGAACGCGTAAGGATAAACTTCTTGATAAACAAAAAGAAGGAAAAAAGAAATTGAAAATGGTCGGGCGAGTGGAGATACCGAAGGAAGCTTTTCTTAAGTTATTTAAAACTCGTTAACGAGTTAACGTGTTAAACATCACGCCAACTGATATTTTTATCTCGTTTCATAAACGCATATTGTCTTTTGGCATACTGGATTTCTTTAGAGATCCACTGACTAATTGCTTCATCTCTAGAAAGTTCACCTCTGAGGTGACTTATGAGTTGTTTGTATCCGATGGTTTTGAGACCAGGGTCATTTTCGGTATATCCCATTTTGAGAATATTTTTGATTTCTTCAATCGCACCAAGCTTTAGTCTCTCCTCTACTCTTTTTTCTATTGTTTTGCGAAGAGAGTCCTTGTTTTTAAATTTGAGGGCGATAAATTCAATCTTTAAATTTTTAATATGAAGTTTTTTATTTAAAAAATAGGTCATTCCGAATTTATTTCGGAATCTGGATTCCTGCTTTCGCAGGAATGACAAATCAGATCCTGAAACGAGTTCAGGATGACGATCATAATACATTACAATCTCTATTTTTCTTATCAACCTTTGGGGGTTGTTTTTTTCACTATTGTTCAATCGATTAAACGATTGTGCATCTTGTTCTTTTAATATTTTTTGCAACTCTTTCACCGACTTCTTTGAAAGGATTTTTCTTAAGTTCCAGTTAGGAGGAATGTTTTCAGTATCAAAACCATACAGAAGATGTTTTAGATATAGGTAAGTACCGCCGACGATGATTGGAGTTTTGTCTTCCTCAAGGAGTTTTTTGATGATGAAAAGCGCACAGCGTTGGTAGTCGAAGGAGGAAAAGTATTGATCGGGATTGATAATGTCATATAGCCAGATTTTCTTTGCCAAACTCTTTTTAACCCCCGCGGTTTCCTGCCTGCCGGCAGGCAGGTCCCGTCGCTCTTCAACCGAGGAGGTTCTGTCGCTTAGCAGATAATAACCTATGGAAGAATTTTTATTCTTGTTTACTACATAATACTTATTTGTTGTTATATCTTTACCCGTTATAATATCAAGATATCTGTAGATTTGGCGAGAGTCGCAGTTGATGAGTTCACCGTTATATTTTTGAGCGTAGTCGAGAGCTAGTTTAGTTTTGCCGGTTGCTGTTTGGCCCGTAATTACAATCAGTTTGTTCATTTAACACAATAACACGTTAACGCGTTAACGTGTTTTTAACTACCTCTGGAGTTTGGCTGCATCTATCAAGTTTTTGTAAAGGTAGAGAACGTCAATCGGGCCGATCCCTCCTGGAGTTGATGAGTAAAAACCGGAAATATTTTTAATCTCATTTTCGTCATAGTCGCCTTTTATCTTTTTGCCTTCTCGACGAAATCCAACGTTGATTAAGGTTACGCCTGGTTTGAGCATATCGGCGGTTATTATTTTTTTTCCGACTGCAGTGATAATGACATCGGCTTCTTTATAGTATGTTTGGGGTTCAGGTGTTTGAGAGTTAACGTTTATGAAGTTGATCCTAGCCTCCGTCAGGGTTTTACCTATTGGTTGGCCTCCGGTAATACCTCTTCCGACCAGGACGACGCGTTTGTTTCTGAAAAGTTTTTTAAAAAGACTTCTTTCTTTGTTGATGTCGACCATTAGATCGGGGCCAATCCTGGGTTTTAAGTAGATATATTTTAGGACAGTCAAAACCGCAAGTCCAATGGGTGGCAAAAAGGCTGATTTACGTTTATGCCCCTCGATCTCCTTTTCGCGGGGAATATACTCATAAAGGCTGACGGTCGAAAGTTGCGCAGGAAGCGGATGTTGAATTATGATTGCGGTTGTTTCAGGATTTTGGGACTTTTCTTTAATTTTATGCATGAATACTTCAAAAGAAGGAGAGGTCTTTAAATGAATTAATTCAAAACCAATACCTAGTTTTTTGGCAATTTTAGCTTTAATTTTGATAAAAGATAACTGATCAGTAGGTTGTCCAACCAAAAAAGCACTTAATTTAAGGGAGTTTTTTTTGCGAAGTTTTTTTGCTTCTTTTTTAAGCACTTTTTCAATTGCGAGGGATATTTTTTTTCCAGGAATTTCCATAAAATGTCGTTGTCATTCCCGCGAAAGCGGGAATCCCATTAAAGTCGAAATCTTGGTCGTATTGTATGGGGATCCCGAAATAAATTCGGGATGACGGGGAATTAATGTAGATCCCCGTCAATTATATCACACAATGGTTGCGCTTACAACCTTGTCTTCTTTTTGGGAAAAGCGCATCAGGATAACCCCTTTAGCAGTTCTTGATCGAGAAGGAATCGATTGTAGCGGAATTTTAACCACCTGCCCACTTGTGCTTGTAATGATGGCGGTTGTTTTTTCCGGATTAATGATTTGCACGAAGCAGATTTGGCCTATTTTTTGATCGACAGATGCAATTTTTACACCCTTTCCTCCTCTATGTTGACCTTTAAAAAATGAAAGTTTGGTTTTTTTTCCGACACCTTTTTCGCCAAGGACTAAAATATTTTTTTTGAATTCTTCATTTAAGAAAACGTCAGCCGCCGTGACATAATCTGTTTTTTCGAGCTCCATTCCTTTGACTCCGATTGACGATCTGCCTGTAGGCCTGATCTCCGATTCTTTAAAGACAATAGCTTTACCGTTTCTTGAGGTTAAGATGACATTGGCTTTGCCGTCTGTTAAATTCACCCATAACAGGTTGTCTTGCGGTTCAAGCTTGATAGCAATGATTCCATTTGAGCGAATATTGGCAAAGTCTGCAAAAACAGTCTTTTTTACCGTTCCAAGTTTGGTTGACATGAGAACGAATAATTTTTCGGAATTCTCTAGAGTTTTTTGGTCATAGGCAAGGATGGAGGTAACTTTTTCATTAGGTCTTAAAGTTAAAAGGTTTACAATGGCTTTACCTTTTGAGATCCGTGAGCCTTGAGGAATATCCCAGATCCTGGTTTGGAAGATTCTACCTTGATCTGTAAAATAAAGGATAAAATCGTGCGTCATGGCTGTTGTGATATGATAGACGTTATCAGTTTCTTTTGTTTCCATACCAGATACTCCTTTTCCTCCTCTATTTTGGACTCTAAACGTCTCGCGCGGCACCTGTTTGATATAGCCTTCTTTGGTTAGCACTATAATAACTTCTTTATTTTCGAAAAGCTGTTCGTCGGTAATTTCACCCGGCCTACTTTTTATAATCTGCGTTTTTCTTTCGTCGCCGTATTTTTTCTTCAGATAAAGAAGCTCGTCTTTTATAACCTTCAGAATCTTAAAAATATCTTTAAGAAGCTTTTCAAGATAGTCTATAGTTTCTTTAAGCATCGCAAGTTCGTCTTGGATTTTTTCTCGTTCTAAGCCAGTCAATCGCTTAAGCTGCATGTCGAGGATAGCCTGAGCCTGAATTTCGGAAAAGCCGAATTTTTCAATCAATTTCACTTTTGCCTCCGGCTCGTTAGCGGCTTTTTTGATAGTTTCGATAACTTCATCGATATGATCAAGTGCAATAAGGTAACCGTCTAAAATGTGTGCGCGAGCTTTGGCTTGGTTAAGTTCGAATTCAGAGCGCCTTGTAACGATCTTTACTCTGTGTTTAACGTAATATTCCAAGATAGATTTTATTGAAAGTGTTTGGGGTACGCCATCGACTAGAGTAACCATATTGATAGGAAAGGATGTTTGTAGTTCGGTAAACTTAAAAAGATTGTTTAGAACTTTTTTATAAGATGCGTCTCTTTTAAGTTCGATGGCTACGCGAATACCTTCTCTGTCAGATTCATCGCGCAGATCTGATATTCCTTGAATTTTCTTATCATTAACAAGTCTGGCGATTTTCTCAACCAGGGACGACTTATTAACTTGATATGGTAGTTGTTTTACAACGATAGCAGTTCTGCCTTGGCGGGTTTCTTCGTCATCAACTTTTGCGCGGATTAGTATGGATCCTCTACCTGTTGCATAGGCTTGTTTAATTTCGGAAGCTCCGTAGATTATGCCGGCTGTCGGAAAATCAGGACCTTTTATAAATTGCATCAAATCTTCGAGAGAAACATCAAATGTTATTTGGTTAGACAGTTGGCGTGTTAACGGGTTAACGTGTTCTTTTTTGTTTTCCTTTAGCTCGTTAACTCGCGAACTCGTTAACTCTTTAACATCGTTTTCAATTAATTTTGTCTTATCAATCATCAGGCACAACGCATCAACGATTTCAGTTAAATTATGGGGTGGTATTTTTGTAGCCATACCAACGGCAATTCCTTCGGCTCCCATGAGAAGGAGATTTGGCAATTTGGCCGGCAAGTAAAGAGGTTCTTTAAGAGTTCCATCAAAATTGTCCGTGTAAGGAACAGTTTCTTTTTCGATATCAAAAAGTAATTCTTCTGCAATTTTGGCAAGTTTAACTTCGGTGTAACGCATTGCGGCTGGCGGATCACCGTCTACAGAACCAAAGTTGCCTTGGCCGCGAATCAGAGGATAGCGCATCGAGAAATCTTGCGCCATTCGAACCAAAGATTCGTATACCGGTGCATCTCCATGCGGGTGATATTTTCCAAGCACTTCACCGACTACTTTTGCAGATTTTGAAAATCGGGCCGTTGAAAAGAGACCAACTTTATACATTGCATAAAGAATCCTTCTGTGTACGGGTTTAAGGCCATCCTTGACATCAGGAAGCGCACGAGAAACGATGACAGACATAGAATAGTCGAGATAGGCTCGTTTCATCTCGGAGGTGATTTCAGTGTTTTGGATATTAGTCATAAAACAAAAATCTCAAAACTCAAATGTTAAATGTCAAACCCAAATCTTAAATGCTAAAACTAAAAAGATTTAAGGATTTGAGTTTTGGTTTTGAGCTTTGAGATTTGACATTTGAAATTTTATCTATAAATATTTCCTTACTTTAAAGCTTCATTAATAACCTTAAGAGCCGCTTCCTTTCCGAGGAAATTTTTTGTTTTAACCCACTTTCCCGGTTCAAGCTCTTTGTAGTGATTGAAATAATGTTGGATCTTTTTTTTTAACGTTTCGTCAAGATCGTTTATTTCATCAACGTGGTTTAAGAAAGGATCGACTTTCTTTGTAGGAACTGCGATGATTTTAGTATCAATTCCCGCCTCGTCTTCCATCTCGAGCATTCCTATGACTCGAGCTGGTACAACACTCCCTGATTGCACGGAATAAGTTGCAACAAGAAGTACATCTAAAGGATCGCCGTCTTCCCCATGCGTTTGTGGAATAAATCCGTAGTTGCCGGGAAAAGCCATAGAGGTATAGGAAAATCTATCGACATGGATATAACCATCTTCTTTATTCATCTCATATTTGATAAACGAACCAGCGGGTATTTCTACTAAAACATTTATTTCTTCCGGTGGGTTTTTACCGGCGGAAAGTTTGTCTAGGTTCATAGGTTAAAAAATCTGTAAAATTTGTAATTAAAGATCCAAGTTAGCTAGCTTGGCGTGCGTTACAATAAATTTCTTGCGTGGTGGAACTTCGTCTCCCATCAACATTGAAAAAACATAATCGGCTTCTTGGGCGTCTGTGACAGTTACCAACTTTAAGATTCTATTTTCAGGGTTCATGGTTGTTTCCCAGAGCTGATCAGGATTCATCTCTCCTAAACCCTTATACCTTTGAATTGTGAGGTTATTATGTTCACCAGTTAACGAGTTAACGAGTTTATCCTTTTCTTCATCTGTATAGACATAACTGATTTTTTTACCTGACTGGATTTTATAGAGAGGCGGTTGAGCGATGTACATGTGACCTTTATTGATAATATCGGGTAGATGTCGAAAGAAAAATGTAAGGATAAGAGTTCGAATATGCTCTCCATCGACATCGGCATCGGTCATAATGACAACCTTATGGTAGCGGAGCTTCGCATAATCAATATTTTCTCCAATACCCATCCCCAAGGCGATCACCAATTCTTTGAGTTCTTTAAAACTCAGAACGCGATCCAGATAGGCCCTTTCCGTATTTAAGATTTTGCCACGTAGCGGTAGAATTGCTTGAAATTTCCTATCTCTCCCATTTTTAGCGGTTCCTCCGGCTGAGTTGCCCTCTACCAGGAAAAGCTCCGATTTGGCCGGATCTCTTTCTTGACAGTCGGCTAATTTCCCGGGAAGAGTTGCTCCCTCCAGCGCACCTTTTCGTAAAACCGCGTCTTTTGCAGCTTTGGCGGCAAGTCTGGCTTTTTGAGCCAAAAATATCTTTGCTAAGATTTCGCGGCCTACTTTCGGATTTTCCTCAAAATATACATCGAGATATTCAGATACCGCTTGCTGAACTATAGTTTGCACCTCCGAATTGCCTAATTTGGTTTTCGTTTGTCCCTCAAACTGAAGATTGGTTGCAGGCATTTTTACATATACGATAGCGGCAAGGCCTTCTTTTACATCGTCACCTGTCAAGGGATCGCCGGCATCCTTCTCGCTTAATACTTTTTTGGCGTAGTTATTTACCGATTTTGTGAGGGCGCTTCTAAAACCCGTAAGATGAGTTCCACCTTCTTGAGTATTAATAACATTCACAAATGAATAGACGTGTTCATTGATGGAGTCGTTATATTGGATTGCCACCTCAACTTCCTTATCGTCGATCTGTTTTTGAATATAGATGGCACTATGAAGCGTCTTTTTACCTCGATTGATATCTCTGATGAGCGAGATAATCCCCCCATCAAAATAATAAGCTGTTTTTTCTTTAGTCCTGTTGTCAAAAATTCTAAAAAAGATATTTTTGATAAGATAGGCCCTTTCTTTTACCTGTTTTTTAAGAGTAGAATTTTGGATTTCAATGGTTTCTTTGAAAATCTCATTGTCCGGAAGAAATGAAACTGCTGTTCCTTTATTAAATGGAAAGTTCAGCATAGAATGACTGACTTTTTTTACCGGATAAAGCGGTGCGCCTTTTTTGTATTCTTGCCTATATAGTTGGCCGTCGCGCTTTACTTCGACGATAAAGTGTGAAGACAGGGCATTTACCACAGAGGCACCGACACCGTGCAGTCCTCCGGAAACTTTGTAGGCGCCAACTTGGAATTTTCCTCCCGCGTGAAGTTTGGTCATCACGATCTCTAAGGCAGATGTCTTATATTTTGGAATTTTTTCAACCGGAATACCTCGGCCATCATCAAAAACGGTGAGATAGTTATTTTCGTTGATGATAATATGGATATTTTTACAAAAATCAGCCAACGCTTCATCTATAGCATTATCAATAATTTCATTTAGACAATGGTTGACGCCGGCTTGTGAAGTTGTTCCTATATACATTGCTGGCCTTTTTCTCACCGGTTCAAGACCTTCAAGAACAATGATTGATTCTGCTCCGTATTTATCTTTAGCCATAGATTAATATTACTCGATTTTAAAGCTAAATTCTATCAGTAATAACTTTGTCATGCTGAACTTGTTTCACCGAGTCTGACTCGGTTTCAGCATCTGATTATTTTAATGGGATTCCGAAACGAGTTCGGGATGGATCTGAAATAATTATTTCAGATCCACCTTTCCACCTGCTGTTTCGATTTTCTTTTTCGCTTCTTCTGCCTGGTCTTTTTTAACGTCTTTTAAGAGTTCTTTAGGGGCTGTCTCCACCAATTTCTTTGCTTCCATCAGACCTAGATTCGGTAGAATTTCTCTCACGGCTTTAATGACTCCGAGTTTGTTGTCTCCTGAAGCTGACAGAATGACGGTAAATGTGGTTTTTTCTTCCTTGGCCTCTGCAGCGTCTGCGGAGGTTGTTGGTTGTGCACTTGCTGTAGCAATAGGCATAGCTGAAACTCCAAATTTATCTTCTAGATATTTTGATAGATCAGCCATCTCGATAACTGTTAAAGACTCGATTTCTTTTGCTATTTTTTGTACTTTTTCAGAAAGTTTTGTTTCTGGCATATATATCACCTGCCTTTCATAATTTGTCATGCTGAACTAGTTTCAGCATCTGATTTTTAGATAGCAGATCCTGAAATAAATTCAGGATGACAATGGTATTAATTTGTCCTCTTCGATTTTTCTTTCAATATATATACTAATTTTGTTAAGTTAAATTTTAGAGAATAAACTAGGCGCGAAGATGGTGATTTAAAAGAACCGATGAGATTGGCAATGAGTTGATTCTTTGCAGGTAGTTGGGCAATTCCTGAGAGTTCTTCATCCCTATACGACTTACCATCTAAAAGACCAAACTTAAATGAGAGAGAAGTCTCTTTTTTGCTAAATTGATAAAAAGTCCTGAGACCATTACTCCATTCTTTTTCAAAAAGAAGCAATGCGTTGGTTTCTTTTAAGGGTAAGAAAATTTTTCTTAAATCGACAAAATTTTGATTATCAGTTGCCATTTTATTGACAGCTTTTTCAAAAAGCGTGTTTTTAATGACTTTAAACACCGATTGGGTTTTTTTTAATTCTTTACGAAGAGCCTCAAGCGCTTGATGGTTAGTCTTGCCAATCTTAACGAGGGCAAAGTTTTGCTTTTTTAACAGAAGATCGTGTATTTTTTTAACAAGGGCAAATTTTTCTTGAGCGACCATAATTATTCACTTATCTGCTTTATTAACAGAATTATTCCAGGAATTGATAATTCTTACTCCCGATGATTAATCGGGAAAGCCTGGAGTATTGGTGAATACTTTTATTCTAACAAAATTTTATTATAAAGCAATCAAACTTCACTCAAAAGTTCTTTTAATGTCTTTGGTTGAATTTCTTCCCTACGAGTTTTTTTGTGCTTTTTAGTTGAAGCTGTTGCTTGGTATTTTTTGGCTATTTCTTGTTTTTTCTGGAATGTATCGACTCTTCCCCTAACATCTAAAAATCGGTGTTCGCCAGTATAAAAAGGATGACATTTATAGCAAACTTCGACTGTGATTGACTGCTTTGTCGAGCCCGTAGTGAAAGTATTTCCACACGAGGAACAGACCACTTTTGCCTCGGTGTAGTATTGTGGATGAATAGTTGTTTTCATAGAATGTATATTATAACACGTTAACCAGTTAACGCGTTAACGAGTTAACGGGTTGGAAAACTTTGTCCCACTTACCTTCTTCTATTATCTGTTCTAGGTTATAAAAGCTCTTACCTATTCTATGATCTGTAAGTCTATTTTGAGGAAAGTTATAGGTGCGGATTTTTTCAGCTCTCTCACCAGTTCCAATATCTTTTACATATGAATTCATAATCCCTTTTCTTTTTTCTTCTTCAAGCTGATAGAGTTTACCCAAAAGTAAATCCATCGCAATTTTTCTGTTAGCTTCTTGATACCTTTCGCGGCTGGCTGTAACGACAATGCCGGTTGGTTTATGGGTAAGCCTGACTGCTGTTGAAACTTTATTAACATTTTGACCGCCGTGTCCCCCACTTCTGTAAAATTGCCAGTCAAGGTCCGTAGGATTGACTCTTGTATCTGTTTTAATAATTTGAGGTAAAACAACCATTACGGCAGTCGAGGTATGGACTCTGCCTCTTCGCTCTGTGGCAGGAATTCTTTGGACTCGGTGAACGCCGGTTTCGTTTTTAAAGAGATTAAATACACCGATGCCTGTAATTTTTAGAATGTTTTCTTCAAGATAGACAAATTTGAAAGCATTTTTTTGGGCAAAACGGATGTAGGATAGCAAAAGTTCCTTCATCCAAAGCTTTGCCTCATCCCCGCCGACACCAGGAACTGCCTCGATAATTGCAACATTCGGATTAATTTGCATGGTTTTAGATTGTTTTGCCAACCCGAAATGAACCTGACAGGTTCATATTGGAGTTTGGCAAACGGATAAATTAGCTAGAATTTTTCAATTTATTAATTAGTTCAGTTTGGTTAAGTTCTGATTGTTCGGAAGTTTTCATGTTTTTGAGTTTTAGAACATTTTTTTTGACTTCGTCCGGTCCGATTATTACTACATAAGGAATGCCTTTTTTATCTGCATACCTGAGCTGTTTGTCAAACTTAATTTCTGGATTAGAAATGATTTCGGCAAAAATTCCTTTATTACGAAGAAACTGAGCTGTATTAATGGATTTTTCAAATAAAACTACAGAAAAGACTGTTACAAGAACCTGACTAGCTGTAGATTTAACAGGAATAAGTCCAAATTGTTCTGCTGCTTCAAGTGTTCGGTCGAATCCTAAACCAAATCCTGTACCTGACATTTCGATACCAAAAAGTGATTTAAAAAGGCCGTCATATCTTTCCCCACCGAGAACCGACCCTGCTGAATATTCAGGGATAACTACTTCCCAAATTGGACCTTGAGAATAGGAAAATGATCTTGCAATTGTTGGATCAAACTCAAACCACGATTCGTCAAATCCTGATTTTTTAAGATAGTCTAAAATTATATCTATTGTCTTGTTAGGCTTAAGGGATTTTACTATTTTCAAATATTTACTGGCTAGATCTTTGCCGATTCCCCGTTTTCCCATTTCCAAAATAACTCCATCTTCACCTATTTTTTTTATCTTATCTATAGAAATAAGAGCCTGGTAGGGAATCTCTTTTAGTAATGTTCGATCGTTAATCAAGACCCTTGCCTTTTTAAAGCCAAGTCTACGGTAGATATCGAGAGATAGAGCAATAGTTTCAGCGTCAGCGTAGGGAGTTGGATCACCAAAAATATCAGCGTCACATTGAATAAATTCTCGATAACGGCCTTTTTGCGGCTTTTCCGAACGAAAAGCGGTTTGGATTTGGTAACGCTTAAAAGGTTTGGTTAATAGATTTTGATATTGAGTAACAAATCTGACAGATGGAACTGTCTGGTCGTAACGAAGAGCCACGTCACGGCCTCCTTGATCTTTAAATTTAAAGAACATTTTTTCATCTTCACCAATTTGCCCAGCAAAAAGTTCGAGATATTCTAGAGTTGGAGTTTCAATAGGGTCATAGCCCCATGATTCACAAATTTCTGCCAGTTTATTTCTCAACCATTGACGCTTACGTGCTTCTGCCGGTAAAAAATCACGAAATCCTTTAAGCGTTTGTGGTCTAATCATAATTTTAAATTATACTAAACTTATAAAGATATATTTTGATTAGTCATTAAGAGTTTTACTTTACCTTCAATTGACACTCTCAGGAATGAATTTTTACTCTTTTTAGCTTTTACTATTATGTAATTATTCGATGGTTGCTTAATTTTTAAATTTATTTGATTTTTTTGACTTCTTTTTAATTTAGACAATCCAACTGCAACTGAACCACTGCCACATGATGTTTCGTAAGTTAAAGTCTTAACATTCTTTATCCAGACAACTGGATTAATTTTTAAAACATCGCTTCTTTCAATTTCGACGAAAATACAACCGGAACATTTATATTTAATCAAATCAAATTGATTGAGTAATCTTTCAGCAGCGCTGATTATTCTATTTTTACTTATTTTTTTGTAAACAACTAAATGATTTATTCCTTTAAGTATGACTAGGAAAGTATTAGTGTTTAATTGTTTAACAGATGCAAAACTTTTGAATATTGGTATTTCACTAAACACAACATTATCTCTAATTCCAGTTTTAAGAATTTTATTCGAACCTGATGATTTAATATTAAGCCCTCCGTTTTTACCTTTTAAAACGGCATAAGTGATTGCGAGAATAGCATTTCCAGAAAATTCTCCACCCATCATACTGAATTTAACTAGATCTTTCTTAGCTTTAAATTCGCAGAATCCACACTGTTCAACATTAGGAAATTGTTTGATTATTCTATCGTTTAAAACTTTCCTCAACGATTTAGGAACAAAACCATCAACTATGGCGGTGTCATTACCACCCGCCGTTTGAAGTATTGAAATAATAAATTTTTTTAACATAAGTTACTTTTAATTTTTAACCCACAAAAAAAACCCTCCGAATTTGGAGGGTTATCTTCAAAACTAATTACAAATATTACAACCCTCCGTTAAGAGGGTGATGATGACTTTCTAAATTCTTATTCAACTTTAATTTCATGATTTTTTATTCTACCAAACTGGAATAAATTATTCAAGCGGATTTATTACCATCTTGGTCCGATCGACCCAAGATGATATGTAGTTTTGAGATTGAAGAGAGGCATTTTAAAGCAATATGAGGAATATAAGGGAATATAGAGGAGTATAGAGTAAATTTAAGGAGAAAAATAAATGAATTATTCGTTGAAGGCTTCGAGGGTGAGCTGTTTTTCAAGGACTTCTCCGTTTCGCCAGATCCTGAGTCCTACCGTTTCGCCAATCTTCTTTTGTAGAATCTTTTTGGCCAATCCTTGATCGTCATCGCCCTTGACCTTTTGTCCGTCGAATTCGATGATGATATCTTCATCTTGGATATCGGCTTTTTGAGCAGGTGAATCTTCCAGGATTTCTATCACATAGGCACCCTCAACAAGTTCATTCAACACGGCAGTTTCCCTATCGATGATTTTGTAGCGCACGCCTATATAAGGGCGGTCAAAACTTCCTCCCTGTTTGTTGAAATTTTCGATAAGTGTTTTGACTATGTTGACAGGAAGAGCAAATCCGATGTTTTGGCCTTCTTGAGCAAGAGCAACATTTATTCCAATGGCTTGACCTTTGGAATTTAAAAGAGGGCCACCAGAGTTTCCTGGATTGATTGCCGCATCGGTTTGAATCACATTGTCGAGTTTTTCGACGTATCCCTCAAAAGGTGAACCTGCAGTAATGCCTCTTCCCAGACCAGAGATTACTCCAACTGTAACCGTGTTGGTAAATTCACCCAGAGGAGTGCCGATTGCAATAGCCATTTGACCCAGTTTCAGACTATTGGAGTTTCCTAATTTCAGTGTTTTTAGTCCTGAAGCGTTAATCTTTAAGATAGCCAGATCATTTAAGGGATCGCGGTAAATTTTTGCGATATCAAATTTTTTATTGTCGTTGGTTAGAACCTTGTAGGAAGCTTCCGTATCCGAAACGACGTGTTTATTGGTAATGATAAGTCCGTCGGAAGAGATGATAAAACCCGAACCTATATTTTGTTCTATTTTTTTTTGATCGCCGGGGATTCGTCTAAATGGGCTAAATGGGTTAAACGGATCGATTTCAAAAAAATCGTTGCTGGAAGCTGTTTTACTGATGCCTATGGTTACTACGGAAGGCAACGACTCTTCAACGACTTTGGTGATTACTGATTCTTCGTAGACTACCGTTTGTATTTCTGACTTCTGTCCAGGGATAGTAGATTGTTGGAGGCCAAAAGGCAGACGAGATTTTTGGCTGACGGCGAGGACTATAATGAGAATTGCGAGTAAAAAGAGCAGTTTCTTCATAAGCTCTAAATATTATAGCATGGTTTTATTGGTAATGGGATCCTTCACTTCTCCCGATTTAATCGGGATTCGTTCAGGATGACCTTGAAATTAATGAATTATCAAGGTCATTTTATAAGTTGTTCAATTGCTTTTTCGAGCTGTTGATCGTTTTCTCTAGTTAAAGAGTTACCGTCTTTTGGTTTGTTTTCGACTTTTATGTCCGGTTCGATACCCTTGGCATTGATCCAATCGCCTTTTGGAAGTATCCATTTGGCGACCGTTATGTGGATTCCGGCTCCGCCTTTTAAATTCGTAGCTTCTTGAACTGAGCCTTTGCCGAAACTTTTTTCGCCTACAAGTCTTGCTCTCTTATAGTCTCTTAGTGCGCCAGCCAAGATCTCTGACGCCGATGCAGAACCCTTGTTTATGATAGCAATCAAAGGGATGTCTAAAAGTTTTCCTTCCCTATCAACATTATAGGTTTTAATATCTTGGGTTGTGGAGGTTTGTTTTACGACCATTTTACCGCGGGGCAAAAATTCTGAAGCAAGATATACAGAGCTATCTAGATATCCTCCAGGGTTGTCTCGAAGGTCTAAGATAAGCCCTTTGATTTCACCTTTTTGCCATTTTGAAGAAATTTCATCGACCGCGATATCCCATTCATCGTTAGTATTGTCTCCAAACTGATTAAGCTTGAGATGCGCGATAGTCTGATTCTTCTTTTTCTCATAATTAAGTTCGACAGACTCAACTTTTATTTGTTCACGTACAATCATAAGTTCGAATTCTTTTGCATCTCGTTCCAGGGTGAGCTTTACCTTTGTGCCTTCTGCACCACGAATTTTGGAAACTGCCTGGGGTAATGTCCAACCTTTTGTCGATTTATCATCAACTTTATTGATAAGATCGCCGGCTTTGATTCCAGCCCTTTTTGCCGGTGAGTTTTTGAGCGGGGCAACGATTACGATGCGGTTGCCTTGGAGTCCAAGTTGAGCTCCTATACCTTCAAATTTCCCCGCAAGATCGTCTTTTGATTCTTTATTTTCTTCTGGAGTGAGAAAAAAAGTATAAGGGTCATCAAGCGACGAAACCATCCCCTTGATTGCTCCATAGTACATCTTTTGGACATCGATTTTGTCTTTCTCGATAAACTTTTTCTCAAGTTCGCCCCATGCTTCCCAGAAAAGGCTAAAGTTTAGATTTTTTTCAGCAGTTGAAGCGCTATTGGATATATTAAAAACGCTTTTGTTTAACTGCTGAATGCTATCTTCCCTTGTCTTATATTGACCAAGTTTAAAACCAGAACCGAAGATAAAGACCGTAATCGAAAGTAAAAGTATAATGTTGGTTATCTTTTTTCTGAACATATGCAATAAAACTCAAATCTCAAAACTCAAAGTTCAAATCCAAAATTTAAAACTGTAAATCTGTAAAATTGGAATAGCAAGAAGAAGTTTTGATATTTGACATTTGACTTTTGAGTTTATTTATAGAAGTATATCTTACTAAATTGTTTATCGATTAAACAGTAGGGTAAATTAAGATGAATAATTTTTTTGTAATCCTCGATGGATTTGATCTGAGCCTTGGGCAAGCTGGAATCTTGCGGAGGATTTTTTAGTGTAACAAATCCGCTTATGCCTAATGCCTCTGCCTTAGCTTTTAAATAAGCGTTGATCGACTCAATGACCATGATTCTGCTTGCTGTTTGAGTAGCAAAGATAGGTTTGGATGAGTCCTTCAAATAGATTGTTTGTCCGCCAAAATTCTTGCTTGCCTGTTTCAAATTAAATTCGTGGGTTTCCTCTACCTTGATTTTTAATTGATTTTTTATTATCTCGACGACTTCACCTTTGAAAAAAGCTTTGACTTGATTACCTTGGGATTTTGACGTGGAAATGATCACGTTTCCTTCATAGTGATTTATCTCCTTGATAAGGCCTGTATATTCGCTTATTATAGTGTGCGTTTTGATGAGACCCTTTTTCTCTGCCAATAATTCACCTTTGTTGACTGGATCGCCGACAAATTTTTTTAGGTATTTAAATATTTTATCTGAGTGAATTCGTAGTTTCTTTGAGACTTCGACCGTTATTTCATATCTTATGTGATCTTCAAGGAAAGGATCTCCAAAATGAACCTTTTGACCAGATTTCAAAAGGCTTTTTGCGTCATCGGGAATAGATATCGTTAGGATCATAATTTAATTATAACAAGTAGTGGGAGATTAGAAGTAAGAAGATTATAAAAATTTTTAGATCTCTCCCCCCCAAGGGCGGGATTCGGGATGAGAGTGAATTAAGGAGTTGCTCTCATCTTAAGCCTTGGTAGGAAACGTATGGTAAAAGAGCCAGATGTCTAGCGTATTTGATCGCTTTGGTGAGCATACGCTGATGTTTGGCACATACGCTTGTTTTCTCGCGTCCCAAGATCTTTTTTCTTAGCGATAAAAATTTTTCTAGATTTTCCGGGCTTTTGTAACTTGGATTTACTTTATATTGGCAAAAAAAACAGTTAGTCATAGAATATGTAACATATAACATGTAACACAAGAAAAATTGTATTTATTAATAAATACCTTAGTTCAAATGTTACAGGTTACGTGTTTCGTGTTACATGGTTAAAATGGTATATCATCAGGGTTTACGTCCTCATTTTTTTCCTTACCCTTTTTTCCTGTTTCCTCTTTTTGTTTATTGACTATTTGGTTTTCCTCGGGATTAGGCATCTCTTCTGCCGGTCCTACAACTTGAGTTTTTGTTTCCTCGGTTTGAATTTGTTCCTCAACTGTTGTTTTTCTACCATCGCCGAAGACGATAAAGTCGTCGAGTACGATCTCTGAGACAGTTCGTTGCTGGCCGTCGCGTCCGGTAAATGTACGATAAACAAGCCTACCTTCAAGATATATTTTCCTGCCCTTGGTCAGTAGTTTTCCGCAAAGCTCGGCCAATTTTTGCCAAGCAACGATACGATGGTATTGAGTTTCTTCTTTTGTCTCTCCATCCGCCGTTTTCCAAGATCTGTTGGTTGCAACGCCGAAGCTGCATACGGCAGTTCCGGATGGTGTATATTTTAATTCCGGATCGCGTGTAAGGTTTCCAATCAAAATAACACGATTTAAAGATCTACTTGACATATTCCTTTAATACAAATTTTAACTTTAGATCCTGAATCAAGTTCAGGATGACACTAACGTGTCACTTTTAATAACAAATACCTGATTAGTTTCTCGTTAAAGTTTAGTTTCTTTTTTAGTTCATTTATGTTTTTTTGTTCCATGCTAAAGAGCAAGTGAAAGTAATAGGCGCTTATATTTTTTTTAATAGAGTAGACAAGATCTTTTTTTCCCCATTTTTCCTCTTCTTCTATCTTGCCATTGAGCGATTTAACTAATTCTTTGATGTTTTTTGCCTCTGCTTCTTCAGGAAGAAGAAATGTAAATTCGTACCTGGACATAATCTTAAAATTCAAATATCAATTGAGATTTGCGATTTGAGATTGTTATATATAATATTATTTGTTATGCCTAAAATCAAGTGGATATTGTTTTTTTTGCTTTTTGTTATTCTTGTATATACGCGATTTATCAATCTTTCCTGGGGACTTCCCCACCCGATGCATCCTGATGAAAGGAATATGGCAAATGCAATTCAGAATCTGAATTGCAAAATTCAAAGTGTCAACCCCGCTCAGCGGGGAGAAAAATTCAAAATTCAAAATTGCTTCAATCCCAACTTTTTCGCTTACGGGCAGTTTCCTCTTTATTTAGGTTATGTAATAGTTTTTATAATGGAATTTTTTGATGGCGATTTGGGAATACCGATCAGTTTTGAGGAAGCAGCGTTTTCATTGAGAATAATATCGGCAGTTGCTTCGATTTTAAATGTTTTTTTATTGTTAAAAGTAATTAGGTTATTAAGTAATCAGGTAATTAAGGAAAAAACAAGCAAAAGTTTCTCAATTACTCAATTACTAATTACTTTATTACTTTTAATTTTTTCTCCTTTCTTTATTCAGTTTGCTCATTTTGGCACAACAGAGTCTTTAATCATGCTATTTTATTCATCATTAGTCTATCTTTCTATAAAAATCAGCATAAACGAATTATATTCAAAGAAAAACTTATTTTTAATGTCTTTAATAAGCGGTTTAGCCGTCGCAACTAAAATTTCATCGGTTTTAATGCTAATACTTCCTTTGGCTTTAATAATTGATCTTAGAAAAACGAATATTCTGGCTCGGATAATATCAATATGCTATTTTTTGGCTTTAACTCTTGTAGTCAGTATTATATTTTCACCCCATAATTTTATTTCCTTTGCGCAATTTTTAGGATCGATGAAGTACGAGTCGGATGTGGCGCTAGGAAGTTATAGAGCTTTTTATTCGAGACAATTTGAGGGTATAAATCCAATTTTCTTTCAATTGGTGAAAATATTTCCCTATTCTCTTGGCTGGCCCGCTTTTATTTTTTTTATCTTTGGGTTTATATTTCTTCCTTTCAAATTAGAATTTAATGTTCTTCGATTAGCAATTCTGGCAGGATTTATCCCAAATGCCTTTTTATACGCAAAATGGACTAGATTTATGACACCGATATTACCATTGATGTTAACTATGTCCGTGTTATTTGTATTTAGAGTCATTCCCATGAAAATGGCAATCTATAAAATAAGACAACTAATCTGGATTTCCGCTTTCGCGGGAATGACAATGCTAATGGTGATTCCCGGCTTGGCGTATCTTTCCATTTATCAAAATCCAGATGTTCGTTTTACTGCTTCCGAGTGGATATATAAAAACATTCCGGGAAATAGCTACATCCTCTTTGAAACGGCAAATGTTGTGGATATACCAATAGAAAGTCCTGCCTCGCCGGCAGGCAGGCAAAAGTCAAAAGTAAAAAGTCAAAACTATCAAATGATTTCGTTTAATTTTTATGATTTGGATGAAAATCCAAGCCTGCAAACTGAGCTTCGACAACATCTTGCCAAAGCAGACTACATGTTTATACCTTCAAGAAGAATATTTGCAAACCACTACTGTAGAAATATTAAATATCAAAGATCAAATATCAAAACTACATATCAAAATTCAAATATTAGTGTCATTCTGAACTTGTTTCAGAATCTGAATCAAAAAGAAAGCTGTCAATATTTAAGAAAAAAATACCCATTGCTTAATGATTATTATGACAAGCTTTTTTCTGGAGAACTAGGATTTGTAAAAGTTGCAGAATTCAACGCATTCCCAAAAATTCAATTATTGGGTAAAACAATTTTGGAATTTCCTGATGAAGAAGCCGAAGAAACCTGGACAGTCTTCGACCATCCGGTGATAAGGATTTATAAAAAGATTTAATTTCAACACAATTTGCAGTTATATTTAGTAAGGAGCTTGACAAAGATGAAATCTCGTATTATTATATCTTAAATTTTATGCCAGTTGATGTTGAACAAGCGCTTACAGGGTTGGAAAGAAGGACTCCGGTCGAAATTGTTGAAGACCATCTACCCTCACTAGAATTACTTGAAGAATTTCGCCATCCAAGTTCAGTAGATGTTGAAATGAGGGCAATAGCGAATGCAAAAAGACCAGGATCTGTTTTTATTTCGACTTTCTACAACGGAAAACACATAATAGTACCCGAGGGTCATCCTCTTACTCGCCTATCTTCTGTCGTTTCTCCGGTTAATAAAGACTATCCAACTGGATGTTTTGAAGGACTGAGCCTTTATGGAGACGCTTTAACGTTATTTAACGCAAGAATGCAGCGACTAGACAGATCGCTACGAACTAGACGTTATAGAGATGTGGTGGATTTAGAGAGTTTCGCTCAAATGATTGTTTTGATAGCCGAGATAAATGCTGATTCTGCTACTAGGGATGCAGAAGGAAATATTGTTCGTGCATATGGAAGACCAACTATCGGTTTTTCAGAAGGAGGAATTGGGATTGGCATACATCTTGATAATCCTATGTATCAAGCGGTAGGATTTAACAGAATGAGGCGTTATTTAGAGACAAGTGAGCCTTTAAGAGTGGTGGCTTCAGATGCGTGGAAGAGGCGGGAACAGCTAAATGGAAAGCACAGTGATAGTTACGGAAGAGCTTCGATTCATCATGCTATTGCACATGACGATCTAGGTGCGGATGAGGCAATTTATCTTGGAGGAGTGACCGAAAATAGAACTTCACGATTTAGAGAAGGGGAAATTGTAGACGGTGTTGGTGAAGAAGTGGTTTTTCGTGTGGGAAAAACTTTTATTGTTCCTCCACCGGATAACGGAAGACTAGGAGGAACATCTCTCGCCCATTTTCATACTTATACTGCAGAAGAATTGGGTTATGATGTTCAATTTACCGTGGTCACGATTGATGATGTAGCTCGTGGTGAAGTTGAAGCAATGTATCTATGCGGAAATGCTATTGAACTTACAGGCGTACAAGAAATTTGGTCTTACGAGGGGACTCCAAGCAAAGATAAAAGTCCAAAAGTAATTACACTACCTAATGTTAGAACAGTTGGCGGCGTTAGGCAGGTTTCAGAAGAAGATAAGGAGATTATGGGCTATTATCAAGATCAGCTTTGGGGAAGAAAAGCTTCGACAAATCCACTGCTTCTTACTCGAATAGATCGTGATAGAGGTCGCAAAATGGAACATGAACTCAAGACGAAATGGTATCCAGGTTGGTTTACTAATTAGTATTATACTTTGAATTCCCAGAAAGCAAATATGATTCTTTATAACGCCTGGGAGAAGCATATTTTAGACAATTTTTAGATAGCATATGCTGTTCCGCATCCTCCTCCTTGAGCAACATTAATTGGATGAGTATCCTTAAAACGCGCTACCATCAATCCAGTATTAACGGAGCCATTTGGATTAGCATATAAATACATATTTAAGTCTCCAAAAGCAGGTTCTATCTTTAATCCGTCCCGACTTAAATGCGCCGATTCAATCTTAGGTGAATTAGGCGGAACCATAATCTGAGCTATATAAGGGACTCGTTTATCTCTGACAGATGAGAAAGCTTTTTCCGCATCTGATGTTACTCCGTTGCCATGAGAAGAATATGCCGGTTTGTAAATAAATTCTGCTCTCGGCAAAGTATCAAAATCTTGACTTGAGGTTAATAGATAAGTTCTTGGAATTAAATCATCGACCACCTTGATTAACTCTGGAGGCAACTGTTTTTTAAATTCCTGATTGGTGGAAATTATTGCAAACATAACTTTAAGTCCTCCCAGAAAGCTGTGAGGTGGATTTAATATTGGAGTTCGTGTTTTATATAAATTTAAAGTTTTTTTGGGATCTCCTTGTATTTGGACGCCCCAATTTCTCCAGATTGCAGATATTTTAACTCCATTTAAAAAGACATCACTGCCCATAATGTCTAATTCATCCGTATTTCCATAAATACATTGGAAGCCTCTATTCCTTCGATTAATTTCTTCAGCTATTCGAGGAAGTTCGATGACCGAAATAATTGAATCTGGAGGCGCAACTAAACCTAGCACCGGTTGAGCTTTATTTGTCTGTAAGGCCAATAGTCTTAACATTTCCTCGACGAAATTTAATGAATCAACTGGAGGTTCAAATCCATATAGTTGGTTGTATAAAAGTTGAACCACATGGTTGTACCATAAGCCTTCTGGTCCGTTCCTATTCATTTCTATTGGCGCGAGGCCAGCATTTGTATCGTTTTCGGCGTAGGAATATGAACTATCATAGTTCGCATTTTCTGGCGCCATAATAAGCTGATCCAGTCTGCCATAATAAGGACTAGACTTGATAAGATCTGCAATCTCATTTGGATGAAAATCAGGTCCAAAAAAAGCTTCTATCAGGCCTCTTTCAAAATCAGGTAGAGTTTCTAGTAGCATTTTACGTTTAGACCCATCAGACAATAAAAATACTATAGCTAAGTTTATTAAGCGATCAATCAAAATAGTATTGTCTAATGATTTCTTGAAACGTTCTTCTTTAATTATTCTTGGCACGGCCAAAAACTCGATAGGTTTTTCCCAACCTTTAACAGTAAATCCTTCCCTCAGCCGGCGCTCTTTAGAGAAAGCAGGATGATCTATTTCAACCTGTTTGGCTAATGACATAGTAGCGGCATTCATTTCTTCCGCTAGAGTTATGTCTGGTTGTTGATACAGTCTTTCTAAATCCAGAAAAGCTCTTAAATTTTCAATAGAGTCTGCTCTCATAATTTTAAGCAATAAAAAAACCCCGCTTGCGCGGGGCTGTAATTAAAACTATTTAATAACTAAAAAGCTGCCCCGCAAAAAGTAGGGTTAAAAAAGAAAAATCCAAATAATATTTTCTGTTTTCTCATTTCGGCAATTATAACATCGACCAAATAATTTTACAATCCTTATTAGAATTTAGTAGTTTTTTATGCTAATTTTCAACATATGCTCTTAATGTACCTCTATATAATGCTCTTTCCAGAGGGTTAACAGATTTTGGATTTAGTAATAAATATGCGTTTTGGATGTTGTCTGAGACTTCCATGAAAGACCTGATTAGAGGTATGAGTTGGTTTTCATAGTGGACCATTGATTCAGATGGTTTTATGGCGGGCCACGAACCGTGAGAAATGGTGAGTCTTCTAACTTTGGCTGGAATATCGCGAGGAATAGATGAAGCATATTTTGGGTCTTCTCGCGAAAAAATAAATTTATTAGCATCACCCGTCGGTATTCCTTCAATGGCTTTAACCATGGATCTTTGCATACAGTTTTTAACTTCAAAAGGGTCATATGAATCTGCTGTCAAGTCTAAAATTATTGCGTTTTCTTTCAAATACGATAGGTCCGAATTCATTAACAAAGGTACAGAAGGATCGTTTCTGTTTGTAGCATCAACAAGAATATCTGTCTCTTTGAGAAGTTTATGCAAAAAAATTCTGTCACCTACTACGTTTCGTCCGATGATGAGAACAAGAGATTTAATCGGATGGATTTTCTTTCTTTCACGATTTCCAAGGTGAATAAGAGAATCTGTTGCCTGTTGGCCAACGGCTCCAGATCCTAGAATTAAAGCCTTAAAGAATTTTCTCCGGAAAAAGAGCGGGTTGGTTTTTTCCAAATAGTCAAATAGGACATCAGCTGAGTTCCAAGCTACGGCGTTTAAGTTTTCTACGAGTCTCTTTCCCCGATCATCAACAATACCATCAAGAGAAATAGTACTGATTCCTCTTTGATTTAAATATTTGACACGATTTGGTCTGGTATGAAAATGGGCCATTGTCACAAGCAAACTTCCAGTTCTTATATTATCTAATATGTTCTGAGCAGGATATTTTAGACTGAAGATAGCGTTGCTTTCTCTAGCTACCTGCATGTCGTCATTTGTTATCTTCAGGTTAACAGTTTGATAAGAAGAAAAATTTATTCCCATTGTTTTTCCATAATCTCTAGAGATAACAGCGGTAGCATTTAAGTTTTGTGCGAAAGCATTTGCGCCTTCTGGCGTGAATACTCTGATTTCACCAGGGAAGGTACGAGTATCAGGAGAAATGAAACCCACAAAATTTCGAGGTCTTTTCATATTTTATCAATCTAAACTAATTCGACACATATTTGACCACCGCCAGAACTTAAATTTAAAGGTGCTAATTTACTGCTTTCCTGATATTTCTTAAATCTAGACCAACCAGAACCTAAAAAGGCACCATTGATGTGTTGTGGATTAAAATCGGCAACGAGGTTTTCAATCGCTATTCTACCCTCTTTGTCTATATCAATTATTGGAAGTTGATTTTTTTTATAATCAAGATATTCCTGAACGATAAAATTATTGTCTTTCTTAAAAGTATCAACTAATTTTTTCCACTCTGCAGATGAATAATTTTTTCCGAAATAGATTCCATTACCATAAGAGCCTAATGCGTCCTTAACTATCAGTTGGTCTTTATATTGCAAAAGAAAGTTCCTATTGCAGTTTGATATGTCAAATGTTTGAGGTATGTGTTTTTTTATAGCTAGCTTTTCTTCACCAGAAAGTTTTATGGTAGCCTGCAATAACGGGTTTGAGAGATATGCAAATATTTTTTTGAAACTAAAAAACCTTGATCTCTCTGAATTGATGACAGTAAATCTATCTGAGTTTGAGATAATAGTTAGAAAATCTTTTACGTCAAGTTTACTTTTACTTTTCTTACAACCATAAGAACTGAAGTCATAATCTAATGAAGTGATAGCATTTTTCCAGAGCACATCAATAGGCTTACCCTTAAGATACATCTTATTTTTTTTATTATTTAATGAAACTTGTTGAGGACTTCCTAGGTAAACATTAAGATTCAAACCATATACTTCTAAAGCCTTTTTTTTAAGTAAGCGAGAAAAAATAGGAAACTGAAAGCCCGGTTCTTCTTTCGTTTCAAAAATAATTCCAATATTTTTTACTACTTCACTGGGATTTCTAAACTTATGTTCATTAAGAAACCAATTCAATAGTTCCTTAATGATATCTACTTTTATAGGTCCCTCAATTCCTAGTTTGTTATAAAGCATTTGGCGCCTTTCCTCAAGAATGTAAAAAGGGAGTATTCCCTGCGGGCAGATTGAATTTAGCTCTAAAACAATTAAATTACCATCACGGATAAAACAATCAAACCTCTTGTTTCTCATTTTTTTTGACTGCAGAGGCTCACGCTGAGCTATTCTCATAAGAGTGATCCACTCTTCTGGTGCTGAAGAAGAGATTGACTTGAGTAATCCTTTGCCGGAATGAGAGAATGCATAATTCTCAAATTTGCCTAACGCATGTAATATAAATTCGAGATCTTTGAGCTGTTTGACGATTTGAGACCGATCTAATATCAATGGTATAAGAGGAATATGAATGTCATGTTTATAGTGATGAAAACCCAGTTTATTAGTATATTGATCTAGTTCATTTTTTAGATCAAGTCGCTGATAAAAAGACATTTTTTGTAAAAGAGAAAGTATAAATCTATGTCTGTAGACAAAGCTGGCGTCGATGTTAGTTAGAGCGCCTTTTGACTCGACTTGTTGAAGTTGTAATTGCGTATCCATGTCTTCAGATAAATTTAGATAAAATATTAACCATCAGTCGGATTTTTTGAAAAATACTATCCACATAGACATACTCCTTGCTGCTGTGAGAGAAATTACCCTTCGGACCAAATCCATCCAAACATAAAGCTCCATACTGAGATATTTGGTTAGCGTCAGATCCACCACCCCGTTTTTCAAATCGTAAATTTAGATTTTCTTTTCTAAAGGAATTTTTTAAAAGGGAAAGGATTTTTTTTAATTTTTTATCATCGACTGACATGGCGGGGATACCTATAATAGTTTCAACATTAACTTTTTCAGATCCGGATATTAGCTTTATTTCATTTAATAAATTCCTCATGTTGTTGTCCCCGAAACAACGCACGTCGACTATCGCTTCTGCATATTCAGGAATAACATTGGCTTGAGTGCCACCCTTGATGACTCCAATATTGATGGAACTATTTGAAATAGCATTGTTTAATTTGTCCAATTTTAATAAGACAGACATCATAGTCGTTATTGCGCTTTTGTTTTTGTTTACGTAATACCCCGCGTGACCACCATCTCCTTTAGTGTTAAGTCTTAATTGATAGATTGATTTTCTTTCTTGTACCAATTCATCTTTATCTCCGCAACTTTCAAAAATAAAAGCATAATCAACAGACTGATAAATCTTTTTCCTAATTTCTCTATAGGCGGTAGATCCGATTTCTTCGTCTGGAGATATTAATAATTGGATATTTTCCTGATTATTGAACAACTCTTTAAGCCCAAGTAGCGAATAAATTGCAACAATTAATCCACCTTTCATATCACAGGTACCGGGTCCGAATAGTTTATCCTTAGTTTGCTTTATTTTTTGTCTATTTATTTCATAAACCGTATCTATATGGCAGGATAAAAGAATTATTGGCTTTTTTTTTAATGCATTTTTGGGGATGAGATATAGTAGATCTCCTAAATTATTTTGTTTATACTTTTTTATTGAATAATCTGGAATTTTTTTAAAAAGGTCTTTCTCCAAATATCCATAAGCTTTGTTAATCCCATGTTTATTTTTTGTCCAGGTGTTAATATCAACCAAATTGATTAAATTTTTTATGACTGAATTTTTATTTTTTTCGACCCAATTCCTTATTTTTATTTGTTCTGAATTTTTATTTTTTATCATTGTAAATTAGTTTAGATTTTTAAATAGGATATCCAGATCCCAATCCTCCACCTTTTGCTACATTAATTGGATGGGTTGCTTTAAAACGAGTAACTACTAATTGAGCTACTTTAGTTTGTCCAGGAATATGACCAACGTAGTTATTAAAATCCGCCAACATAGGTAAATTAGTTAATTGTGCACCTTCATCAAGGATTAAGGTACCAATAGAAGGATCTTCGGGAGGGATTTTTGCTTGAGCTACAAACGGCGTGCCCTGATCTCTTACTGCACTAAATGCAGCCTCCGGATCACTAGTAACACCATCACCATGGGAAGCGAAGGCAGGTTTATAAATATAATTACCTCTTGGAATTTGGTCAAAATCCTCTGCTTTGGTTAATAAGCGTGTAGTTGGTATCAACTTATCTATATAATTTAATGTTTCTTTGGGTAATTTAGCTCGGAATTCTGGATCGGTTGATATTACCGCAAAGAGCGCTTTTAATCCCCCGACGAAACTATAAGGAGGATTTAAAACAGCAATTCCAGTACGATAGATAGCTAAGGATTTATCAGGTTCTCCTTGAATTTGCACACCCCAATTTCGCCAAATACCTGACAATCTTTCACGCCTAAGAAACACATCAGTACCAGAAACTTCCAACTCGTCGGTTTCACCGTAAAGGCTACGAAAGCCCAGTCCCATACTATTTAGAGCGTCAGCTATATATTGTAGTTCTACAATTGAGACTACAGAATCAGTTGGAGCGACCAATCCTATTAGCGGATTTGCGTTTCCAGATCTCTTAGCTGTTTTCCTAAGTAGCCGGATTATAAAATTTAAAGCTGTGATTGGTGGTTCAATTCCATATAATTTTTCATATATATCTTGAGCTACATGCGTAAACCAAATTCCTTCGGGACCATTTCTATTCATTTCTATGGGAGCTAAGCCAACATTAATATTATTTTCTTCGTAATCAAACTGCGATTGAGATTTTGGTACTTCAGGAGTGGTAATAAGCTGATCAAGTCTGCCGTAGTATGGTTGTGATTCCAACACTCCTAAAGTTCTTTGAGGGTTATAATCTGGGCCAAAATAAACTTCCACAATTTTTCTTTCAAATGGAGGAAGAGTAGCTAACATTTCCTGTCTTTTTATCGGATCTGAGAAAATAAAGGCAGCGGCTAAGTTTAGTAATCCATCTATAAAAACCGTATTTTCTACAGCTTGAGCAAATCTTTGTTCATTTATAACCCTAGGGCCAACCATTAATTCAATCGGGCCTCCCCATCCTTTCAGTGTGAATCCTTGTTTTAACCAATAATCTCTGTCTAGTAGGGGACTGGATTGTTCTGCAGCTTTAAATAATATATCTGTGGTTGCCCTAAGTTGAGAGGATATAGTATCAACGGAACGTCCTGCGCCCTTTTTTAACTCTTTTCTTAACTCTTCTATATTGTTTCCCATAATAAAAAAACCCGCCTATTGGCGGGAAAATATTGAATCGTTTAATCAATTCATCCTCCCGCCGGATTTACGGGTTAATGAGGAGGACGAAAATGTTTGAATAAACCTTAGTTTTCATGATTAATTGAATAATATAACAGATGTTTTTTATTTTTGCAACAGTAATTTCAATTCCTCTTCAGGTATTGGCAAAAATTTGAGATAGCTTTTTATTGCTTTGATGGCTATTTTATCCTTTATTTCGGATGGAAAGAAATTAATTTTTTCTATTCCGATTGGTTTGTTGTTGTTATCATAGACAATTACATCGTCGGAAAAGTCGGAAAAATCAGAATAAGCTTCTTTATTTTTGTCGTCCCACCAAATGCTAAATGTATTGCCGATAGGATCTAAAAAAAAATTAAACCTTACTTTTTTTTGCTTTTTTGCCATATTATTTTTCCTTTCCTCAATCTAGTTGCAATATGAGCCGTAATAACAAAACCATGCTCGTTTAGATGCTTTGCTACTACGCAAATATATTTTTTATTAATCTTCTTATAATAAAGATAAACAGTTTTGTCTAATTTACTTATCTCAACTAATTCAGCTTGATTTAATCCTTTTTTAACTTCCTGTTCCAGATTAGTTAAATCTTTATGCTTAATAATTATAACATCATTCCAATAAACTTTCGTGGCTCTTATTTTTTTATTTAATACAGAAACAACTTCGAATAAAATTTCATGGTAAGTAATTTTCATTTTTTTATGTGTTTTCAGGACTTCTTTATTTTAAATCCTTTCTCCAAGTCTTCGATTGTATATCCCTGATCAGCTATTTGTTTTCGGAGATTGTCGGATAAGGTAAAATCTCCTTTTCTTCTAGCTTCTTCTCTTTTTTCTGCGATTTCAAGGATGTCTTTTGGGATTTTATCCTCTTGAACTTTGTCTAAGTTGAGGCCAAATACCTTGTCGAATTCGAGGAGAAGGTCGAGTTTGTCAGTCGAAGGAATATTAGATTTTAGCATTTCCCACATACCTGCTAGCGCTTGAGGTATCTGAAAGTCAGTGGAGATATTAATAATAAAATTTTGACGGTATTGATCCAATTGAGTTAATTTTTCCTGTGAAAGTTGACTGCGTGAAATCTGTTTTTTCAAGACAACAGCATATTCTTTGAGTTTTTTATATGCAATTTGCGAGGCCGACAACGCTTCCCAGGTAAAGTTTTGTTTCGCTCTATAATGAGCCGATAAATAAAAATAGCGCAAATCTAAAGGATCAAATCCTTTATTGATTACATCGGATAGAGTTAAGCCGGTTCCCTGGGATTTTGCCATCTTTCCTCCGTCAATATTGAGATGTTCGTTGTGTAACCAATAGTTCACAAACTTTACGCCATTGGCTGCCTCGCTTTGGGCAATTTCATTGGTATGATGGACAGGTATATGCTCCACACCACCCATATGAATATCGATAGTGTTTCCTAGAAGGCTTTTCGCCATGACGCTACACTCAATATGCCAACCCGGAAAGCCTTCTCCCCAAGGTGACTGCCAGGTCTGAAGTGCATTTTTATGAGCGCCTTTCTTAAAAAACCAAAGCGCAAAGTCCGAAAAGTGCCTTTTTTGTTTATCTTCTATCTTGCCTTTTCCGCCACCGGCAATATTTAAGTCGATTTTTTGCTTATTGAGCTGATTATAGTTTCTAAATGTGCTTACATCAAAATAGATAGCCTGTTCTGCAACATAGGCATGGTTTTTAGCCAGAAGGATTTTAACCATTTCAATCATTTTTTGGATATATACGGTAGCTCTAGGTCTGTGGCTGGGAGGAATAATGTTTAGTTTTTGAGTGTCAGCGTCAAAAATATTGATATACTTTTCGGCTATTTGATCTGGCGTCAAACCTTCTCTTTTTGCACCCTTTTCCATCTTATCTTCACCCTCATCCTGGTCGCTCGTCAGATGTCCAACGTCGGTGTAATTTCTAACGAATATTACTTGAAAGCCTAAAAAAGTGAGACTGCGTCTTATGAGGTCCGCCCAGGTCATAGCGCGCAAGTTTCCGATATGCTGCACCCAATAGACAGTAGGACCGCAGTGGTAGAATTTGACTTTATTTGGTTCTATCGGTTTGAATTCCTCGATTTGTCTTGTGAGGGTGTTGTAAAGTTTCATGAAGTTAAGTATACACCTTAGCCTGTTAATTGCAAAAGGTCAATAAAATTGATCTAGTTAAATATTTAGTTTGATGTAAATTTATTAACGTTAAATAAAATTGACCAATCAAAGTTGAACAAAATATTTGATAAAACTGAATTTAGAATATCGAAATTCTTAGTAATCAATATTTAAAATGTGAATTACGAAACTCGTAACGGTGTCATTGCGAGGACCCCGCCTTTGGCGGGGGACGTAGCAATCTTTATAATTATTTTGAGTTTTCTTCGCTTCACTTTGTTTCGCTCGCAATGACGGTTTAAAGTATAAGGTTCTGCAACAGGTTCTAGCTCTTTCTCATTTTCACCCCGGAGGAATATCGATTAAATCGGGACACGATCCGATGCGCTTGCGTTTTTGCAATTCCACTAATATTGATATAGGTCGGTAATTAATTATGTGTTGAATTGTAAAAATTGGCAACCCAATTATTTTATTTTAAGCGAAAGTTGAAAAAAATACCGCTTTGTTTTTTAACATTTATTTTTTGCCATAATTCTGGTGTTGAGTATTTTTGTAACTATTCACGCTTCTTGACACAATGTCATCCCGAGCGAAGTCGAGGGATCTAGCACAACAGAACCTATATACGCTGTTGAATGAGATTTCTCGACTCCAAAACTCATCGCTCGAAATGACATAGAATGATATAGTTATGTCAAAGACCGTGAACTCTTACGTATTTTTTTTAGAGTAACGGAGTCATTGCTTAATATACGGTCAATTTGTCATTCGGGATTGACGGGTTACAGTCCTGTACCCGTCTTGTCCAGACTTTACAAATTGTTTAACAACGATTCTGGATGCTCCCACCTTTGCCGGGATCACCAGAATGACGTATGCACCAAACTCAAAGTACTATCTTATAGTAATATCAAATTCATAGTCAAAAGTGACCCAAAAATTTAAGAGAAACATTTAGTTTAGAAATTTAGAAAAAAATAACGATTAAGAATCGCATTTTAGACCGTTAAATTAATACGAGTTAAACCTGACTTCTGGAAATCATAAGTGGTTTAGAGCAGAATAGTAATTTTAGTCTACTGTTAATAAACTCAATGAGTTTAGGAAGAAATGAGAGGTTAAATTAAAGAATTAATTAAATTTGGATTGATTTGACAGCCTAGAAAAAAATAAGATAAGGTTTAGCACTTTTTTTAGCCGACTGCTAGAATTTGGATTAAACTGTCATTTTGCTCTGAACTTTGTTTTTTTCGCTAGAAAAAAAGTTAAAAATCCAGAATTTATCGCAACTAATCTGATTTATCTCAAAAATCCTTCTCAAAATCCGAATAAATAGCTTACTAAACGTAAAATCAAAAAATTACTTGTTTTTGCCTTTGGTTTAAGCCAGCAATTGGATAAACCTATAGTTTTAAAGTATTTATCATCCAAATCTTAGCTCGAAAACGGATTCTAATGTCCGGACGGCGGGAGTTGAACCCACTACTTCTCGGTCCCGCCCGCCTAAATCGCTTGGTCGGGGATGTGAGATTTGAACTCACGGCCTCACGGTCCCGAACCGTGCGCGCTACCGCTGCGCCAATCCCCGAATTTTGAATGAACACCTTATTTTAGCACATACTCGCAGGTTCGGAAGGTTATTCTATTTTTAGAGGATTTTAAAGGACGCTAAAGGAAATTAAATAAAAAATAATAGGAATGAGTTGTTTATTGTTTGCCGGTAGAGGGTTTGGTTTCGGCGTGCTGGCGTTGGGCGACTTTCTTGGGAGAAAAGATGCTTCTTCTCACCTTTCCTTTCGGTATTTCTGTTGCTTGATCTTTTTTTTTCTTTTCTTCCTCTCTTCGTTTTTTCTCTTGAGCTTCATAGGTCTCTTTTTGTTTTTTTTCCTCTTCTTCTTGTTTTCTCTCCAGTAAAACCTTCTCCTCTCCGTGTTTTACCAGCTGAAATAATCTTTGACGTAAGGCTTCGGTTTTTTGTTTTTCCTTATCTTGATAAGATTTTCCGAGTTTCTCTAAGTTGAGAGGAGTATTGTTGCCGGTTTTTTTAACCTCGGCGGTTCTCCCGCTTCGCTCCTCAACCGCCGAGGTTGCGTTGCCATTCTCGGAGGTTATGTCGCTATCTGAGTCTAAACCGAGGATTTGCTCCCACATCTTGGTGGGGCTGATAGTAGATGCAACCTGTTTAACGGTAGATTTGACAACTTTTTTTGTCTGGGTTACTCCTTGCTCGGCAAGTTTTTCGAATGAATCTTCTAATACTCCTTTTATCATAATTGTTTAACTCGTTAGCTCGTTAACGCGCTAACGGGTTAACATGTTATTGGAATAATCTTTAAATACCGAGCATTGCTTTGGCTCTTTCTGACATTTTGTCCATAGACCAAGGCGGATCGAATGTCAACTCAAACTCGATTTTTTCATTTGGTAGCCCAATCGTTTTGAGTTTGCTTTTTATCTCTTGCTCGATCAGCGAAAATAATGGACAGCCAATGGTGGTAAGCGTCATAGTTATCTTAGTTCTATTAGCTTTTAGCAATTCAATTTTATAAACCAGTCCAAGATCGACGATGGAGATGTTGAGTTCAGGATCGAGAACCTCAGATAGTTTTGACTTTATGAGTTTTTCAGTGATTTTCATAGTAGATCCCTCGCTTATAGCTTCGGGATGAAAGTAAATTATTGTTTGTTACTTTCAATTATAATTGTTATAATCGTTATATTCAAAATATGAATTCCTACAAGCTTCACTTCATTCCTCTGGGTGGTGTGGTTGGGGTTACAAAAAACATGTACGTGTATGAGTTATATGAAAATGAAAAGTTGAAAGACATTTTGATTGTTGACTGTGGGATAGGATTTCCTCAGGAAAAAGAGCTCGGAGTAGACTTTGTGATTCCGGATGTTTCTTATTTAGCCGACAAAAAAGAAAAGATCAGGGCAGTTATTTTAAGTCATGGACACGAAGATCATACTTCTGCCCTACCTTTTCACTATGATACCTTAGGCAGGCCGCCGGTCTTTGCCAGCCGACTCACAACTGCATTTGTGCAAAATAAATTTAAGGAATTTAATCAAAGAGTCGACCTGAACGAATTAAAGTATGAAAAAGAGTATCAGTTCGGACTATTCAAGATAAATTTTATACGCGTAACGCATTCGATCCCTGATACCTTTCATGTTTTAATCAAGACACCGGTCGGAAATATCTATCACGGAACAGATTTTAAATTGGATCTAACGCCTCCATATGGGAAACATCCTGATTTTTACGCTATTACCAAGGCCGGTAATGACGGACTGTTATGCTTATTGTCTGACTGTCTTGGCTCTGATCGCGAGGGGTTAACCCTGTCCGAGAGTATTGTTGGTCAAACTTTTGAAGATGAAATGCGAAAAACCAAAGGTAAATTTATAATGACGACATTTTCATCCAACATTTCTCGCATCAGGCAATGCGTTGAGGCTGCAATAAAATTTAACCGAAAAATAGTTTTTCTGGGTAGATCCATGAAGGAAAATACAAGAATAGCTTCGGATATAGGCTATTTGCCTATACCGGAAAGTTTGACTGCCAAAGAGGAAGAAGTAATGCGTCTTCCTCCAAATAAGGTTTGCATTATAGCAGCCGGATCACAAGGACAATATGGTTCTGCACTATCCAAGCTAGCCAACAACAGAAATTCTCATATAAAGATAAAGCCAGGGGATAAAGTTGTTTTTTCTTCAGATCCGATACCGGGAAGTGAAAATGAGGTGTACGCTTTAATCGAAGAACTTTCGCTATTAGGCGCCGATGTCATTTATTCTGATATTCAAGACCAATTACACGCATCTGGTCACGGAAATCAAGAAGATTTGAAATTTTTAGTCAGATTCACCGATCCTAAATATTTTATTCCAATAGGAGGCACAGTTAGGCATCAGCATCAATATCAAAAGTTAGTAATGGGTTTGGGATATAAGAAAGAACAGCTTTTTTTATTAGATGAAGGTGAAACAGTCTGGTTTACTAAGGGTAAGGGCTATCGTGGAGATTCAATCGAGACTAAAAATATCTATGTTGACGCTTATGGCGTAGGAGACGTGGGAAATGTAGTTTTACGTGATCGAAAAACTTTAGCAACGGAGGGAATTGTGGCAGCGGTTCTAATATTGGATGGTCAAGGAAAACTAACGACAAGGCCAAAGTTTCTTTCGAGGGGATTTGTCTATGAATCAGGTGAGGAAATGCTTTTTTCCGAAGCTGTTCGTCGACTTGAAAAAGTATTGAAGCCTAGAGGTGAGAGAATAATTGATATTAATAATGTTAGAAAAGAAGCTGGCGAAATATTAGAGGACTTCTTTTTTAAAGAAAGAGGGAGAAAACCACTGGTGATTGTGGATGTGATACAGATTTAGTTTATGAATACTTTGCCCAATAATCTTAAACAAATCTCTTTATTTCTCGAGCGTTTGCCTGGGATTGGTGAAAAAACAGCTAACCGTCTGGCATTTTATTTATTGAGGCTTCCAGAAAGAGATCTAAAAGAATTTGCAGAAACTATAGGGTCTCTCAAGTCCAAAACTAAGTTATGCAGAGTCTGCATGAATTTGACGGAAGATGAAATCTGCAGCATTGATAAAGACACATCCAGAGATCACGAGATAATCACAGTAGTTGAAGAGGTATTAGATTTATTATCTTTTGAGACCGGAAACATATATAAAGGCGTTTATTATGTTCTTCATGGGAAAATAGATCCGCTTAATCATATCGGACCGGAGGACATTTATATTCAACAATTATTAGATAGAGTTAGTGAGTTAACGAGTTCACGGGTTAACGGGTTAAAAAAAACCAGAATAAAAGAAATTATTCTCGCGATGAATCCGGATATGGAGGGGGAGGCAACGGCGATGTACATAAGAGACAGATTAAAAGAAGTTAAGAAACACAATGGAGTTTACTTCAAAATAACCCGCTTGGCCTATGGTTTGCCTATTGGTGCAAGTTTAGAATACGCCGATTATATGACTCTCCAAAAGTCAATTGAAGGTAGGAATGAATATTAGGAAAATTTATATCAAATCTGGTTAATCACCTTGTCATTCCGCACTTGATGAGGAATCTATTAAATAGATTCCTGCTTTCGCAGGAATGACATAATGTGTATTATTTAAGAGGATCTGATATTACACATAATTCTTTAGTTCATCTGCAATTATAGAAGCAATAGAAATTTCTTCCAGCTTTGGAAATTTTTGGTCATTATTAAGGTGAATACTATTAGTTGTGAAAAATCTTTCTAACTTAGACTTTTGCAATAATTTGGGAGCGTCTTTGGTAAAATCGTGATGGACTGCAGCGACGTAAACTTTCTTGGCACCTCTCTCAAGACAGAGATCAACCGCAGGCAAAATTGTGCTGCCCGAGACGACCATATCGTCGACTATAAGGCATATTTTATCTCTGACGTCTCCGTACAAATCCAGCGGTTTAGCCTTGTGGGCAATATTTAAGTTGCGTTTCTTTTCTATAACCGCTTCTGAGAAATTAGATGTTCCATAGAATGTTTCGCCGAAATTTCTTACTTTTTCTACTGCCCCTTGGTCAGGCGAAACCAATGCGACTTTTTTTAAATCGATTTTTTTTGAGGTAAAGTATTCAGCTATATGTTTGGCCAATAAAGGTAAAGCTGAAAGGTTTTTAAAAGGTATTGAGAAAACGCCTCCGGTAGCTTCGTCATGTAGATCGACAGTGTATATCTTAAAAAAACCGATAGATTCGAGCATTCGAATAATGACATTAACCGAGACACACTCTCCGGGCCTGTGTTGGATATCTTGTTTGGCGTAACCAAACCAGGGAATATAACCGATTACTTTTTTGGCTTCTTGACGCCGAAGGGCATCGCAAAAGAAAAGAAGTTCCACCACGTTGCTATCTGTAGGATTAGAAGTAGGTTGAATAACGACACAAGTTTGGTTTTTTACTTTTTCTCGAATTGTGACTTTGACTTCAGAATTACCAAAGCGGGTTACTTCAGCATCAGAAATGGATATCTTTAGAAGTTTGGAAACCTCTTGAGAGAGTTTACGATTAGCAGAGCCTGAGAATAACTTAAGCATAGATTTTAGACGTTAGATCATAGACTTTAGAAAAACAAATTCTTACTTCTAAAGTCTAAATATCTAAGGTCTATCGTTGTTGTTGGGTTGATATTTCTATCAATTTTTTTGCCGCAAGTTCTTGGGTTTTTTTGATGGCTTCGTTTAACGCTTCCGCTACACGATTTTCAATCACGCCGTCAACTTCGATCACTTCTATGATTTGATCGCCTCTCACTGTTACTTTAACACCATTTTTTTCAACAGTTACCTGTTCCTGTTGAAGAGCTTGTTGCATCTGTTGAGCTTGTTGTTGAAGCTTTTGTAAATCGCCCAGTCCTCCAAGTGGATTGATCATAAATTTACACCCCCTTACGTTATGGGACAAAACCTAGCGGTTTATTCCCAACGATTTTCCCTAAGTTGTGTCATGAGCTATTCACTCTCAAGACGAACGCTCATGACGATTTATTAACTTTAATTTTTAACTTTTGACTTATGTTGATTATAGAACTCCACGAGTGCAATCTCAAGCGGTAATGATTCGATCGGTGAAATTTTAAGGTTATTATACGCTTCGGTTAGGAGTTTCATAAGACTTACGATGTCTTTAACGTTAAGGGTAATGTCAATTCCTTCGTCTGTTTTAACGCCGCTTTGGGCTAAAAGTGCTATTCTCAATTCATCGAGGAGTTGCTCGATGAGATATTTGACATTTCCACCTGACTGACTGAATTCATCAATCCACGACAGAATTACTTTAAGATCTTTTTTTTGCAAAGCTTCAAAGAAATTTTCCTTAAGAAGGCCTAAGAATTGTTTTCCCTCCTCGTAAGAGAGTTTTTGCTGGGTGGCTAGTTCTTCTAAAATTTTAACTGCATCTCTGAATGAGTGGTCTGCGTGTTGGGCAATAAGACTAAGAAGTTGTTCTTCAATTATTATTTTTTCTTTTTTGGCGACCTTCTTAAGCATAGAAACAATGTCAGCTTTTTGAGCCTTTCCGAAATTGATTATAGAGCAACGTGAGAGTATAGTTTTAGGAATTTTTTCTTGATTTGTTGTTGCCAAAATGAAAATGACAGAGGAGGGAGGCTCTTCCAGAGTTTTAAGTAGCGCGTTAAAGGCGTCGTTAGTGATCATATGTGCCTCATCAACGATATATACTCTATAGCGATTGACCATCGGAAAAAAACTGGCTTCTTTAATTAAGTTTCTAATATCTTCAATGCCTCGATTGGAAGCAGCATCAAGTTCGATGACATCGGGAGACGAAGAGGAATCGACGGATAGACAATTTCTACAGGTGTTGCATGGTTCTATATTTTTTACAGTTCGAGCCTGCCACGTCGAACGTGGTTGTCGCGTTTGACGCGATCGAGAGCTTCTCGACTCGCTACGCTCGCTCGAAGCATAATCATTTGATAGGCAGTTTACCGCCTTGGCTATAATTCGTGCCGTTGAGGTTTTTCCTGTTCCTTTTTGACCAAAGAATAAAAAAGCATGAGGGAGAGATTGCAACTGAAGTAATTTCTTTATAATTTCTTTAACTTTGGTGTTGTCAAGCTCTTCTACGGTCTTGGGACGGTATTTTAGATAAAACATTATTGCATAATATTTTCAATTCCGTGTTTAATTAGGAATATAATGATGTCGTCAACCTTTTTATCTTTTTCAGCCGCTAGAATTATAGCCTGAGGATAACAAATAAAAATTTCGCCCATTAGCTTTTCAACCCCCGGGGTTTTCCCGCTACGCTCCTCAACCCCGGGGGTTAGATTGAGGTCATGATAGGAAAAACTCAGGACAGGCAAAGCTTCCTTTTCGTGTGCGTATTTTGCAGCTATTGCTTTCATTTTATTTCTTCCAACGAAGACAATATTAATTACGGCACTATCTGGAATTCCGTAGCTAGTCAACATTTCAGCGAAAGTTTTTTTTATCAATTTCCTATTAATTTTATATCGGGAGGAAGAAGTGATGTTGAGCATAAATATTATCTTCGGTAACTCCTTTTCAACGATCTAGGTTGACGCCTTAATTTTAAAAGTTCTTTCTCTCTCTCTTTTCTTAGAAGCGAGGGTTTTTTGTAAAATAATTTACTTCTCACGTCATCAACGATATTTTCTTCAATAAAGGTTCTGGTAAATTTTCTAAATAATCTGTCTTTTGACTCGCCTTTTTTTTTACTAACAAAAACCATAATTAAAACCCCCTCTCTAAAAGTTAGAAGTTAGAAGATGGAAGTTCGAAGTTAAAATAATTCATAACATCCAACGTCTAATCTCTAACATTCTATTATACACTTTTCACTATTTCAATTATTTGTCGGATCGATAATGGAGATGGAATTTGATCGGGCCGCTTTGGTGAGCCATTCAAAAGCATGTGTTTCGATGAATGAAGAAACCAGGATCCTATCGAATCGATTTTGAGAATTTTATTATAAATTGGAGTTAAATCCAGTTTAGGTTCAGGCGGACATTTAATCCTGATATTTCCGAATTTTGGATCTTTGCGAATGACCAGTTGATAACCAATTTTTTGAGCAAATCTCAAGACTTCGTCATTAGGAGATTCAACGGCAAAGGATTTGCCAAGATAGGATTGAAAAATTAGCCCTTTTTTTGTTTCCTCTTCTGCAGCAATTTTCTTTTTGAACTTTTCCAGCGTTCCGTCAAGAATGACAAAGACAAACTCAGCGAGTTTTTGATCTTCGGCTAAAACAATTTTTACTCCGTCTATTGTATTATTAAGAAGGAATTCATAGCGATCCGCCTCGGGTTCTGGATAGTAAACTTCGAGAAAATGATCGTCTTCAATAACAAAACTCACCAGTCTAGTGAGAGGTTCGAGCAGTTTCATTTTAATTAACCCATTTTTTTTTAGATAGTCTAAGATTTTTTCCGCAGAACAAGTTTTAATATTTGTTTGATGGTGGTCAAATTTACCAAGACCCGTATCCACATGGATAATTTCCGGGTTATCGTCCGGTGGTAAGTTGTTTAAAGTAGAACCTGCGGGAACAAATTTTATAAGAGCATTTTGCCAGCCGGGGAGAAATTTTTTGATGAGCCAACATGAGCTTATCGCATCCAGGTCGGGGGAGAAATGGGTGACTATGGTTTTCATTGCTACCTATTGTCATTCCGCACCCCCATTTTCATGAGGGCAAGCTTGATGCGGAATCTATATAATTACTAATTTCTGGATTCCCGCTTTTGCGGGAATGACAATCCAGATCCTGAAACAAGTTCAGGATGACGTTTTTATAATATGTTCTAATGTTAGTAAGTCAATTTTCTTCTCATTTCTTTTTTTAACTTCAATTTTATCACCAGTCCTTTTCGAAACAACCAATCTATAAGGAATTCCGATCAAGTCCGCGTCGGCAAATTTCTCTCCCGCGGAAGTCTCTTCCCTATCGTCGAATAAAACCTCAAGGTTGTGGGTTTTAGTTAATAGGTTATAGATTTCATAAGCAACTTTTTTAACTTTTTCATCTTTTAAATCGAATCCTAATAAGTGAAATTTGTAAGGAGCGACATTTTCTGGCCAGATTATTCCCCGGTCATCATGAAATTTCTCGACGATTGCGGCCAGAGTTCTACCGATACCTATTCCGTAACAACCCATATAAAAAGGTTCTAGTTTTCCGTTTTGATCAACGAACACGGCGTCTTTCATCCTTTTTGAATAGTGATAGCCTAGTTGGAAGATGTTGCCAACTTCAATGCCTCGTTTTTCGATAAGTTTTTGTTTTTTATCTAATGATAAAAATCCCGCTTGCGCCATAGCTATATCTCCTTCTAGGTCAGGTTGATAGTCTCTATCAATATTCATATTGAATAGATCTTTAAATTTTTTATTAGCGCCACCATATGCATTTCGTATAGTACGAAGAGAGTCATCAGCAACAAGAATTAACTTTATATTTTTATCAATAATATTTCTTATTCCCACAGGAGAAATAAAGCCAGGTTCGGAATGAATTTTATTTTTTATCTCTTCATCTGTAGCATGGCGCAAACTGATGGCGTTTGTTAGGTGTTTGAGTTTGACTTCGTTGATATCATAGTCACCTCGAATAATCGATAAAATAAATCTTCCTTTTTCATCCACGAACAATACGTCTTTAATCTGCTGCCAAAGAGGTTTTTTATGCAGCTTTACTCCATCTTCCATGGTGGTGCCTCTTTTTGCTTCCACCTCTTTTAAGGGAGCAAGCTTTTCTGTTAAGTTTTTTTCATCTCGGCTGAATTTTGCAACTTCTTCATGAGCTGCATACTCTTGTTTGGCTGTCGTTAGATAGCGACTCTCCCCTATCTCCGACTCAACTACAAATTCATGACAGTACTCACCTCCTATATATCCGTTATCGGACTCAATAACTGTTGTTTTTAATCCCATGCTTTCAAAAATTCTTTTATAGGTTTGCCACATGTTTTGATACTCTTTTTTAAATTGCTCTTCGTTTCGATCGAATGAATAAGCGTCTTTCATAATGAACTCTCTTACACGAAGAAGCCCCCCTCTTGCTCGAAGTTCATCGCGAAATTTTAGGGAAAATTGATAGATATTAAAAGGCAAATCTTTATAGCTTGGCCTAAATTTGCGAACAACATCGACAAACATTTCCTCGGCTGTGCCAGCCAAAGCAAACCACATTTCTCTTCTGTCTTTGATTTTCATGAGTTCAAAACCTGTTGTTTTCGTCCGATTGGTTTCTTCCCAAAGGGTAAGCGGATGAAGAACAGGTGATAGCATTTCTTGCGCACCTGCTTCATCCATCTCTTCTCGGATTATCTGCATAATTTTAAGCTGAACCTGTTGACCTAAGGGAAGCATAAAGTATCTTCCTGCGGTTGATTCGCGGATAAATCCGGCTTGATAGAGAAGCTTATGGGAAATTAAAGTAGCGTCCGAAGGAGCTTTTTTTACCGTTTTGCCAAAAAGTTTTGAGTAAAGCATAGAAGGAATTATAAAGGAATTTAAAGGAAATTAAAGGACTTTAGTTTCTTTGACATACTTGAGGTGAGTAAGGAACATTGAATGAAGAGGTTTAGGGAGTTTATTTGGTTTAAAACAGCCGATTTTTTCCATCTTTTCCGGATCGCCGATTTTTACTTTTTCGGGATTAACTTGAGCGGCAAATAGTACAGCAATCCAATGTGTTAATTTCCCTTGCTGTTTTCTTAAAACGTTGCTGACACCAGCAAGTTGAAGCTTTTTCACAACAGTGCAATACTCTTCTTTTACCTCACGCCTCACAGTTTGTTCAAATGTCTCGCCAACTTTCATCGCTCCTCCACCGCAGTCCCAACGTCCTTTTTCGTCTCGGCATTTATTTGATCTTTTGTGAAGGAGGAGATTTCCTTTCCCGTCATGACAGTAAAAAACGCAGGTAACTCCTATGTAATCAAGTCCTTGTTTCATATCAGTTAAACAAGTTAATTTTACAGCAAATTTAGAAGTTTGGTAACATATAGTAGGATGCTTGGCTTATATAATTTTCAAGTATTTTTATTCTTATAGCCGAGTTTGTCTAGGACTTTTCCGGTAGTTTCTAAGGGTCCAGAAGAGTATGTGTCTATTACTAAATTATAGTGTTTTGGATCGAAGAAGTTATGTTTTCCGTAAAGTCTGTGCCATTTCTTAAAATTGACTTCTTCTCTGTCTTTGATAAATTTTTTAGCTTCATCGATTGTGACGTTATCTCTATTCACTACTCTATCAACCCTAATTGCTTCATTTGAACAAACGAGTAATATTCTTAATGTGTTTTTCAGTCCTCTTGCCATAAATCCTGAAAGCCAAGATTCTAACACTAGCAGTTTTTCTTTTTGTAGTCGCTCTTTCATACCGTAGTCTATTTTTTTATCAAAATCGTCCGAGTAAACTGCAGCCGTATGATGAGTTTTGAGATTCTTTGGAATAAATCCTTTTTTAATAGCATAGTCTCGCATAAACTCACCGCCGGAAAAAAATTTCCAGCCGTAAGGTTTAAGGTAATGTTTAAGATTGTAAAGAAGTGTAGACGTTCCTACCGCGACACCGCCTGAGATGGTGATATTATCGTATTTTAGTTTCATCGGTAAATTTTTATTATATCACTTATTG